>Ga0210021_1001915_pt1 | contig 18894 bp, 19 predicted proteins | sample CryGeymeta201517_FD_183981 | JGI IMG/M metagenome (GOLD analysis project Ga0210021, IMG submission 183981) | Groundwater microbial communities from Crystal Geyser aquifers in Utah, USA - Crystal Geyser metaG 2015-17 (SPAdes) (version 2) | ecosystem: Environmental > Aquatic > Deep subsurface >... | reverse complement strand
AACCCGACCCGAAGGGCATTGGCCACTACCGGAATAGTCTTGCTAGCCGCCTGCACGAGCGCGGTGCAGGCCAGTCCCTACGTCATGTTCCGCGATCCGCAGTGCGGATGCTGCGAGGAGTGGGCGCAGCACGTGCATGCGGGTCTCGACCATGAGATTGAGACGCGAGAGGACCGCCCCATGGCTGAGGTCAAGGCCGAACTGGGCGTGCCGGACGCGCTCGCCTCGTGCCATACAATGAAAGTCGATGGCTACATTATCGAAGGCCATGTTCCAGCTCGCGAGATCGCCCGTCTGCTCGAAGATCGGCCAGCTGGAGTAGCAGGTCTCGCAGTTGCCGGCATGCCACTTGGATCGCCCGGTATGGAGGTAGGTGGACGGGTGCAGCCCTATCAGGTCATCGCCTTTGGCCCTGCAGGACGCAATGTATGGGCAAGCTATCCGGAGAGCGCTTCATGAGCGGTCGATCAGATCCTTCGAAAAAGGCCACCGTCTACCGGATGGTCATGCCCGACCATCTGTGTCCCTATGGTCTCAAGACCGTGGACCTGCTGAAGCGAGAAGGTTTCGAGGTCGAGGATCATCACCTGACCACGCGCGAGGAGACCGACGCGTTCAAGGAAAAGCACGGCGTCGAAACCACGCCGCAGACCTTCATCGATGGCAGGCGGATCGGCGGATACGACGATCTTCGCGAGCACTTCGGGAAATCGCGCAGCCAGCCGAAAGAGGGCGAGACGAGCTACCAGCCGGTCATCGCGATCTTCGGCGTGGCCTTCCTGCTCGGCTTGGCGATCAGCTGGTATGTCTTCGACACCATCTTCACGGTCCAGGCGATCGAGTGGTTCGTCAGTCTCTCGATGGCCTTGCTGGCGATCCAAAAATTGCAGGATGTGCGCAGTTTCTCGACGATGTTCCTGAACTACGACCTGCTGGCCCGGCGCTGGGTGCCCTACGGCTTCGTCTATCCTTTCGGCGAGGCGCTCGCCGGGGTCCTGATGGTCGCCCATGCCCTGCCGATTGTCTCGGTGCCGGTGTCGTTGTTCATCGGCACGGTGGGCGCGGTCAGCGTGTTCAAGGCGGTCTACATCGACAAGCGTGAAATCAAGTGCGCCTGCGTAGGCGGCAACAGCAACGTGCCGCTGGGCTTCGTCTCGCTCACCGAGAACCTATTCATGATCAGCATGGGTCTATGGATGGGTGTCAAGGCGCTTGGATGGGTCGTCCTATGATTTGGGCAATCCTTCTCGGTTTCGCATTGTTCGCAATCTCGCTCTACTTCCACATGTGGATGCTGCGCGGAGCGAAGGCCGTGTCTCCGCCTGGCAAGGATCCACGTCATCTACGTCTGCTGGCTGGGTCGAGCCTCGTTCTTGTTAGCCACTTGGTGATCGCCGGAATTTTCGCAGGAGGGATGTATCTCGCATCGGCGTGGGGCTTGGGCAGCCTTGAGAAGGACGTCATCGATAGCTGGATGGACTATTACTATTTCGCGTTGATCACGATTTCGACCGTCGGTCTGGGCGATATTCTCCCAGCGGGCCACATGCGCGCGCTTTCTGGGATCGCGGCGCTAACAGGTTTCCTGATTATCAGCTGCACTGCCCAATATGTCTACAAAACGATGAGCAAACAGGAGGAATGACATGGCGAACAGCGAGCAACACGAGCACGAGGGGGGCAGTGGCAACTACTGGCGCTTCATGGCAATGGTCTCGACTTCGACCGTCATCATGTTCTTCCTCATGTATGCCAACACCTTCGATGCCGATCACCTTTTCTGGAGCGAAACCCGCTTCTGGATGATGTTCGTCATGGGCGCGATGATGATGGTCGTCATGCTCCTCTTCATGTGGGGCATGTATAAAGACCGGACGAAGAACCTCATCATCTTGGGTGTTGGGGCAATCGTTTTTGCGCTCGCCCTCTGGCTCGTGCGCAGTCAGACGACGGTCGACGACGAGGAATACATGGCGGCGATGATCCCGCACCACTCGATCGCAATCATGACCAGCGAGCGTGCGAGTATCAAGGATCCGCGGGTGCGCAAGCTCGCCCACGATATCATTCTCGCCCAGCGACGCGAGATCGCACAGATGAAGTATCTCATCGCGGACATTGAAGAGAACGGCGTGCGGACGGAAGAGCGCCTGCCGGAGGGGATCGAGACACCGCGCGCTGCCCCACCATCACCCGCATCGGAATTGCTTGAGACATCCGAGAATGGAGCAGGACAATGAACAAGCGACTGATCTTAATGGGGAGCCTTTCTGCCGTCCTGGCCGGGTGCAACCAGAACACCGCCATCGGCAACGACCGGGAAGCACTTCTCGACCCGCCGGCCGAAGCCGCTCCGATCGAATCTGCTTCGAGCGCTTTGCAGGGAGTGGCAACTGCCCTGGTGAAGCCAGAGACGATGACCGATGCCGACATCGCCGCAATTGGCGGTGACCAAGGACGCTGTGTGTTCCGCTTGACCGAGGTGGGATTCCCAACCTTTGTCTACGAGCAGAACGGGGCCGGTTTCATCAAGCTCAATGGCAAGCTGATACAGGTCGAAGCTGATGAAGCAGATCGTTTCACCAGCGGAGAATTGTTGATCACGACACGGGCGCTCGATGACCGAGGGAATGCTGGTCTGCAAGCGCAGCAGCTGATCGTCGTTCCGCCGGGAGCGAAGGACGAATTGGGTTATAGGGGCTACGTTAACTGCGGCCGCTGATCCCCTTAAGCCGAATTTCCAAAAAGAGCGCTGTATGGGAGAGAAATTCGATAAGCCCGAGGTTTGGCTGGCACTCCATAGTTTTCTCGTGGCGTTCGTCTGGGAGATGTTCCAGATGCCATTCTACGAGATGGGCGCGTCGACGGCTTGGCAAGTTACGACGCGCTGCGCGCTCGCCAGCTTTGGTGATGCGGGTGTCATGGTTTTTGCATATTCGGTCGCTACGCTTATCGCCCGAAATCGGCAGTGGCTGCACCATGCGACGTGGAAACCTTTAATGGCATTTCTGCTGACCGGTGAGGTAATCACGATCGCCGTCGAATTTGTCGCGCTGCGCGTCCCATGGGGCTGGAACTACTCTGCCAGAATGCCCGTATTGTGGGGCATCGGATTGATCCCAATCGCCATGTGGCTCGTGGTTCCACTCGCTGCCCTAAGGCTTGCTGCGCCCAGAACTCCAAAAACCGCAGGGGATAGCGCTTCAATGACGGGATAGCGTTCCCACATCAGTTAGCGGCTTCCACAAGAAAACCCGCCAAGCTGCGCAACGCATCGCGTTCCGCCCTGTAGGTCACCGACCGGCCCTCCTTCGTAGACGAAACCAAACCAGCGTTGCGCAGCACGGACAGGTGGACAGAAGTGTTGTTGGGCATCGTATCCGTTTGCTCGGCGATCTCACTCGAGGTGATGCCGTTCGCCGCTCGCGCTATGGCCAGGAATATCTCCAGCCGGGTTGGCTGGGCCAAGGCACTGAGTTTCGCGACGGCGTCCATCTTTTCCATTCTCCTGCTGATAGCGTCAGCGATCCCTACCGACAAGTTAATTCAATACTTCATTACCTATTGAAGTATTTTCTGTTCATGCTATGTGCCGTGTTACGAGGCGCTGGTAGGTCCGGCGCGGAACGTGGGGAGCGGTGCGATGAGCGATACCGCAGAATTCGAAATCGACCCGTTTTTCGAGCAGGCTCCGGTGGACTGGGCGCTCGATCCTCTCGAGGACAGGAGTGGAGGCATGTTGGCTGTTCACCGCGTCGCGCTCGTCCGGATCGCATGCGTGGCTGCAGAGACCGGCGCCCGAATGCAGCGGGACGGCTTGGCGGAGGATCCCGTCGGCTGGATGGTCTCGCCGCTCGAGCTCTTCGAAGGCCGCGCGCCGATCGAAGCCTGCATGGAGCGCAGCGCCTGCTCGAAGGCGATCCTTCTTCACGGCCTGGGCCTCGGCCTCGACGCCGATCCGGCAGTCATCGATCGATTGCTCTTCGATCATTCGGCATCCTGGGAGATTGGACGTGGCTGAACCGGCGCAGTCCGACATCCGGCAGCTCCGCCGTGTCGATCTTCATGTAGGTGAAACAGGCTTCGGGGATCCGGACGATCCCCAACGCGTCGCGGCCGTTCTGGATGTGGAGACCACCGGGCTCGACCTTGAAAGCGACAAGGTCATCGAACTGGCGGTGCGACGCTTCAGGTATGATCCCGGCGGACATATCACCGAGATCGGCCGGGCGTGGTGCTGGCGCGAGGATCCCGGTGTTCCGCTGCCCGAAGATGTGATCCGGATCACCGGCATTACGGATCAGGACCTGATCGGTCGGCGGATAGACGACCGGGTCGCGACCGATATCATATCGTCCGCCGATGTCGTCATCGCCCACAACGCCGCGTTCGATCGTCCCATGGTGGAGAAGCGCCTCAACGACCTGCCGATCAAGCAGTGGGCCTGCTCTTGTGTGGAGATCGACTGGGCAGCGGCTGGTTTCGAAGGCAGGTCGCTCGGCTGGCTCTGCGCGCAAGCAGGATGGTTCTACGATGCGCACCGGGCTCAGGGGGATGTCGACGCGCTCATCCAGCTTCTGCGCCATGAGCGGACCGATGGTCGCCCGCTGCTCTACGAGCTCGATGGCAGCTCTTCGTGCGACAGTTTCGTCGTCGAAGCGGTTGGCTCTGCCTTCTCTACCAAGGATGCTCTGCGGATGCGCGGCTACCGCTGGGATCCGAAGGCACAGGCCTGGTGGCGTGAGGTCATGGAATTCCGTCTTCTCGAGGAACAGGCGTGGTTGGCCAGCGAGGTCTACGCGAGCGGAAAGGGCGCCCGAGCCCTCGGCCCCAGGCTGACGCGCCGAGACGCATACAGCCGCTATCGCCTCGATAGTGCGGACTGATCGATACCCCAATAAACCAGCTCAGGAGAACCGAACATGGCGAGGAAGCCGACACAGCGAAAGGTTGCCGGCAAGCAGGTCGCGAAGGCGACGCTGCCGGACGGCTTGGCAAACGCCGCACCGGTTCCCTACCCGGTGGCGGACACCAGCATCACCGCACTGCAGGTGTATCACAATCCCGATCGCCGACCGTCGGGCGACGGTCCCTGGAACAACGAGGCGGACAAGGTCTCTTGGATCGACAACGAGACCGGCCTCGGCTGCATCATGCTTCGCCAGAAGAACGGGACGATCTCCGGCTATGTGGGGGTGAGCCCGGAGCATCCGCTCTTCGGCTATGAGGCGGACGCCGTGCCGGTCGGCGTTTCCAACACGGTCCACGGCGGCGTGACCTACGGCAAAGCATGCGAGGTCAACCGGTTCGAACGGCGCGCCCACGGCAAGCCGCGTCAGGAGCGCTACACGGTTTGCCACACGACTCGGGTCAGGACGGTGCAGGACTATCGCACGGTGCAGACCACCGAGGACGAGTTCCACGAGGATCTGTGGTGGCTGGGTTTCGATACCGATCATCCGGGCGACCTCGTTCCGGGCGGTCGATATGGCGGAGGTCGCAAGGGTGACGTCTATCGCGATCAGTCGTTCGTCTATTCGAACTGCATCGAACTGGCGCGGAAGCTGAAATCGTTGATCGAGGACGGTCAGGCCGGAGATACTCCGACACGCGAGCCGCTTGGCCTTCCCGCTCCCACCGAACGCCACGGTGAATGATGGTCAGCTCGTTTCACCCTTTCGGTGCCGGCAAGCAACGCTACGGCGATGATCGGCATCCCGATCTGCCATGGGGATACTGGATGGTTTCGAGCGGATCGGTGCCGGGAGAACCACCCCTGGTCGATGAGGACGGCCGGGAATGGGGATCGGTGCGCGAAGCATTCTGGATCGATCGCCTCGGACTGCCTTCCATCCATTCTGGTTGGATGAGCGGAATCATGGAATTCATGGCGAGCTACCTCGCTATTGCCGACGGTCGCTTCGTCGCGCCGGAAGAGCGGGTCCGTGACATCTTCCTAGGTGATGGTCACCTCGACCAGTTCTTCAGGGCCTATCTGCTGGCTGCGGGGCTGGTGAACGACACGGACGGACGGCCGACGCCTGAGGGGCGCTCTGTTCTGCTGATGCTGATTGCCACGCGCGCGAGCGAAGATGCTGTGGAAGATGTCGGTCTCGACTGGATAATCGCGAACCGGACGGTCGCGGGTCAACCCGAACGCATGGCTGCCGCCGAGCAGGTTGAAAGGCAGGAGCGCATCGCTGCCCGCATGGCGCATCGCTTCGCGACCGACACGATCGGCAACGATCCGGCCGTGAAATTGATCGGACTGCGCATCACCCGCGAAATTCCCGTCCGCAGCACACTGTGGACCATGACCTGGCCTGACGGCGACCGTCTCGCGCGCGACCGGTTCTACCTCTGGCTCCTCGAGCGCATCGACCGCTGGGATGCTTGGAGCGAGATGGTGACGAAGGACGGCGCTCGCGCCCTTACCGAGCATTTTATGAAGCTCGCGTTCTGCGATCGCTCCACGGTTGGCGAGGTAGGCCCGATCGGACCGCGCGCATGAAGCAGCGCGAGCCTCTATCCGACCTCGTCGACCCGATATTCGATGGCCATTCACAAAGGACCCCGGATGTTGAAATCGTGATCAATGGCAGACGGATAGCGATCGATGGTGGGGCTCTGGACGCTGCGACAGTAGCCACGCTAGTGAGCCACAGAACTGACAGCGTGGTGATATCCCTTCGTTGCGGTCTCGCGAGGCATTTTGATCCTGTCCACCCAATCATTCTCGATCGGGAGACAGCGATGATTTTCCGCAGCTTCCCTGAAGGAGCTCTGTTTCCATTGCTGGTTTCGGGCACGCGATGGGACTGGGGTGCTCCATCAATCAGCGTGGGAGAAGTTCGCGCTATCGGGGGGCTCGAGCGACAAGACGTTCTCGTGTCGGGCGATCCTGAGAGGATCCTGGCCGATGATGAGGTGATCGATCTGGCGACGTTCCTCGTCCCGGTGTTGAATGTCCGCTCGGGAGCATCGCAAGGCGGGGAGCACGGTGAGGCCGATGCCGGACGGTGGCGCCGGCCGGAAAGCGAACAAACGGTGACGCGCACTGACGCGTCGGCCAAAGCTCGGAACGATCGAGCGGACTGATGTCAGTCATTTGCACCTTGGCTTCCCGTGTCGATCGGCGCGGTGGACTGTCCTCTCAACCGTTCAGCGTTGAATCGGTCGATGGCGTCGTTCACGACCAGCCGCGCTTCCTCGATGGTCACCAGCGCGTGGACCGCCGGGTCGAAGCGGTCCTTGGCACCGCTGCGGCTGTGACTCTTGCGCGAGAGCAGTCGGAGGTCGACGAGTTTCGTCCCGATCATTCGCCTGATGGGTCCTCCGAAATGGAGGCGCGTGCCCCAGCGCACCTTCGCGATGAGACCGCGCTGGCCGACCCTTTCGACGAGTGTCCGCCAGCCCTTACCATTGGTAGCGGAGAAGAGAAGCCTGGGCTTGATTGCTGTCCCGCTGGATTGGCTGCTTCGCTTCCCAGCATCATCCAGAGCCGCCATGACGAGATCCGGATGGGGCAGGCCTTCGGATATGCATGCTCCGGCGACGGATGCGCTGAAAAGGTCGAGCGCCAGAGTTACGGTGGCGCGTCGCGGTGCTTTGGGATGGTCGAGGAACAGATCGATCGCGGAGTGGTCGACCACCAGAACCTCGCCGTAGGCGGTAGCGGTGTCCGCGGTTTCCTGCGCATGACGTCCGGTGTTGAGGCTGATCGTTCCCCTCTCCACGCTTTCGAATCCGCCGCGGCTGTCGACATGATCCCTGATGGTGCTCGATGCGGGCATGGCTGGCCCGCCATCCGGCCACCGGGCAACGACTTCGCCGGAAATCCCGACCGTGCCACGCACGCCATCTGCCACTGCCTCTTCGATCAGGCTGTGCAGGGTCCGTTCGGTTTCGGGATCGAGCCGCGGCTGACCAAGATAGGTCGAGCGCGCGTAGGGGACGAGCGCCCAGATGTCGGGGCCTGCGGGACCTTCCCACTTGGGAAGCAGCTTGTAGAGCGAACTCAGGGACATGCCTGCTTTGTCGGCCGCGATTTGCGCGCGATCCATATTTTCCGGCCCTTCCCGGTATTCGAGCAGAGCCTCGTGCCGTCGCAGAGCGCGTTCGCGCCGTCCGGCAGGAAGCTTCAGCCAACGGGGATCTCTCGCGATGTCATCCATGTTGGTCATTCCGCCGCAGCTTATCATGCGATCGCGAATGTCACGCAAGACCGGGTGGCTTACTGTCACCGGTCCCCGTTTCGCAATTATAGATCCCAGTCCCGGCATACCGATTTTCCTTGTAAACACTATCCATCCCGTGCATCCGTCCGTTGGAATAACCATCCATTCGGGAGAGTTTTCGTGCGATTCGCAGTGGGATATCGTCAGGTTGGGAACCGGCTACGGCCTGCCGCTGCGTGCATTGCTCGGTGTCTTCCGATCGGTCGCGCGCACGCTCACGGCATGCATCCCCCGTATGCGTTCGAGCGCACAGACGTCAGATCGTCGTCATCAGCCGACACTGAGTGGGCGCGCCATCGCGGTCGAGCGGCAACGCGGCTGAGCGCTACGGAGATGCAGCGTGCGTAACCCTAAACGCAGTCCCTATGCTTTCTTCGAGGATCGTCGCCTGCGATGGATCAAGGAAGGTCGCGGGCAGGGATCGGGCGCGGAATACCGACCCTGGCTCGAGGTCAGGAACGTCAAGTCATCCGGCCGCAAGAGTCGGATGCGCGGCATACTGCACGATCGGGTTATGCACCTTATGTCAGACCTGGAGCGCAACGCCGTTCTCTATTTCGAGCGCCAGCCGCAGGTCACAGACATTCGTGAACAGTTTCCGCTGGATCGGGACATCACTCGCAGGATTGCGCGCGCGATGGGCGTCTCACATCCTAGGGATCCGTGGACGGGCGAGGATATCGTAATGACCTCTGATGTCGTGGTCGATTTCCGTATCGCGAGCGGCAAGACAATCTCCCGGGTCTTCTCCGTCAAACAGTCCGAAGACCTCCTCAAGCACCGCACGCTCGTGAAGCAGGAGATCGAGCGGAGATACTGGACCCGGTTCGGCCACACATGGAAGCCGCTACTGGACTGCACCTTGCGACGGACGCAGTATTTCAATGCGCTGATGTGGGCGCGGGAATGGTTCTACCTGCCCATCGACGCCGGCGCGCCTCTGGCCGTTTGGACGCGACGCTGCGAGCTTGTCGAGGCAGCGCTCGTTTCCGGCAAGCATGCGACATTGCGCGACCTCGTCGTTTGTCTCGAGCAAGAGGGCGGTTTCGGATCGGGCGACGTTCTCTCGACGGTCCGCCACCTCATCGCCCGGCAGCGGATCGCCTACGATTTCAAACTCGGCGAACCATCTCTCGACATGGTGTCGAGCGCGTTCTCAGCGTGCGCTCTCAATGTGGGAGTGGCGGCATGATCTTGCGACCCGAAGACATGTTCGGTCCAGCTGCCGATCCTTATGATCCGCTCGTCAACGGCTCTGGGATGGACCGCGAGATCGTCGTGTGGTTGGACGAGGATCACGATGTCGTGGCCCTCATGTCTGCCCGGAACGATGGCTGGCCTCGGCTCGAACGGCTGAGCGCGGTCGTCGCGCGAATCGAGCGCGACGGAATGATCCTTGAGCCCGCTGAGCGGCTTTCTCCGTCCTGGCTGACCCGCAAGGTCGGCGATGAGGAACGCGAGAAGCGCGATGCGAGAATGGAAGTCATTCGACCGCTGATCGAGGCCCGCCCGGCGATCTTCGATCCACTGGAGAGGGGCAGGCTGATCGCGGGGGCGATGCGGCGGACCGGTCGGGCACGGAACAGCATCAAGAAATGGCTTCTGCGCTATTATGCCAATGGTCGGTGCGCCAACGCACTACTCGATCGCTATGAAGGATGCGGTCATCGGCGCCCCGGAACCACGAGAGAGGACTGGAGAAAGCTAGGTCGACCCTCGCAAGGGTTGGAAGGATTCCCCGAGAACGTCACACCGGCACTGGCGAGAGAGTTCGCGGCGGCAACTGATCGCGAGGTGAAGTTCGTCGGCGAGGCTTTCAGGATTTCGGGCGCATACGACCGCTGGAAGAACGAGTCCTGTCACGTGCAGGTCGAGGTCGATGGCGTCCGGACGACCCGACTCCATGAACGATATGACACGAAAACCCCGGCCACCTACGCCCAGTTCCTCTATTGGTATCGGAACGATGGCAGGCACGAGAAGACCAGTCGGAAGGTGCTCGGAACGCCGATCTACGAGAAAGACAATCGCGCCATTCGCAGCACGTCCACCAACGAGACGTGGGGTCCGGGAGCGCGGTTCCAGATCGACGCGACGGTTGTGAACTTCGGCGTGACTTCGAGAACCAACAAGAATGTCCTGCTGGGACGTCCTTATCTTTATTTCGTGCGGGACGTCTGGTCACGCATGATCGTCGGCTACTATCTGGGATTGCAGGCGCCATCGCAGATCACTGCCGCTCTGGCACTTCTGAATGCCTTCACGCCGAAGGACGCGCTGCTGAAGGCGTTCGGCTTCGATCCGGAGGTGGACCGCTGGCCGTCAAAGCATGTCTGTGCTTCCCTGTTGCATGATGGCGGAGAGCTCACGGGGCACTGGGGAGATTGGCTGGTAGGCAGGTTGGCGATCACATTCGAGCAGACCAGCGGCGAGCGTGGAGACCTGAAGGGTGCGGTCGAGTCACTCTTTCAGTGGGCGGATGTCGAGTGGTCGCGCACCACGAAGGGTCGGATCTCTCCCCCACGATACAGGTCGAAGGCCAAGCGCAACGCGGACCTCGCAGCCGTGGCGGCCGGGCAGCTTGATTCGATATGGGAGTTCGAGCGCAAGGTCATCCAGTTCATTCTGGACTTCAACAATGATCATGTTCTGACGGGATATGATGCTGACCCCGACATGCTGGCGGCTGGCGTCGCACGGGTTCCCGCTGATATGTTCGAATGGGGAATAGCCAATCGCGGCGCTCCGAAGAGATGGGATTCGGAACAGGTCCAGTTCCACATGATGCCGCGCGAACGGGCTCGGGTATATCCCGATGGCATCCATTTCGAGGGAAGGGTATTCACCACGCGGGAACTCGAGCCGTTGCAGGCCGAAGCCAACCGTTCGGGAAGAACGCTGCCAGTTGAGATCTCCTATGATCTGAGCGGACAGCGTGTCCTCTGGCACACCGATGTTCCATCGGGATTCGTCACCTGCGAACTGGCGGACCGCGACCGAGCATTCCGTGGGCTTCGTTTCGAGGACGGTAAAGCGCTCGAGGAAGCGCGTAGACAAGGGGAACATGTCCGGCGCGTCGAGGAAGATCGTAAACGAGCCCAAAAGGCATATGAGGCGAGGCGCGAACGTGAAGCGCGCTCATCGGTGCCGGCGACCGATACTAGGACGGTCACCCAGATAAGGGCCGACAATGCCGCAGCCAGACGCTCTGAGCGACAGGCTGAGCGCGAGACCGCATTCTGCGATCATGCGTCCAAAGCGCGCGATGCTCGATCCGAGGGGGCGACCATCCACCAACTCCCCGTTACTCCTCGACCGAGCTATTCGGTCCCAGACCTGGACGAGATCGACGATGCCTGACGATGATCCTGACCTGCTGACCCTGCCGGAATATGCGGAGAATGCCTTCATCAACCGGCTTCCACCGATACGCAGTCTCGCGGAGATCCAGCGCAGCTTCGATTGCCCGCCGATCCATACCGAGCTGGACAGGCGCAGGGGTTCCGAAGCGAGGATGCACGCCTGTCTCAGATTGCTGCATTATTCGCAGCCGACCGTCCAGTCGAGGGACGTGGGCCTGAAGATCGACATGATCATGCGTCAGGGATACGTGGGGCGCAATCCGGGCAGTTCGGATTGGTTGCGGTTCGCCCATGCCTGTGCGGTGGAAGAAGAACGCGAAGCGAAGAAGGATAAGGAAAAGGTCGGTCGACGCGATCCATCGAGCGATGGTGTGCTGGAGCAGTTGTCGCCCACTAAGGACACCTCCATGTCGTTCATGATGGTCGGACCGCCGGGAACCGGGAAGACGCATTCCTGCACAACGAGCCTGTCCTATTATCCGCAGGTCATCTTTCACACCGAACCGGTCCAGGTCGCGCAGATTACCTGGCTCCGTATCGAGTGCCCCCCGGACGGTTCGTTGGTTTCACTCTGCCGATTCTTCTTCGCGGCGGTCGACACGGCTCTTCGGCACGCCGGCTTCGAATCCGATCTTCACAAACGTTATCGGACCAAGCCCCTTGCCGTTCTCCTCACCGGAATGGCCCGCGTCGCCAACCTCCATGCGATCGGACTTCTGGTCATTGACGAGGTTCAACATGTTGGCGTGAACCGTAAGGATGGCAATTCCCTGCTCAACTTCCTCGTGACGCTGCGCAACTCGATCGGGATTTCGATGCTCATGATCGGGACGATGACGGCGCTTCCGATAATCCAGCGCACTTTCCGCGATGCGCGTCGCGGGGACGGTTTCGGTTCGGTCGTATTCGAACGCATGCCGGGTGCTGACTCAAGTCCGCCTCCGGGATCTGCTATTGCGGTCGCGGACGATGAGCATGGTGCGCCTGCTCCGATCTATGGCCCTGCGTTCGAAGGCTTCGTGAAGCGCATGTGGCGATGGCAGTATACGAACACCCCCACCGAACTCTCGGTCGGGGTTCTGAACGCTCTCTACAGCGAGACGCAGGGCGTCACTGATCTCGTCGTAAAGCTCTTCATCCTCTGTCAGATGCGCTTGATGATGATCACATCGGCCCGGCCGGACACCCAGGAGATTATCACGGCCAAACTCATCCATGAGGTCGCCGCGAGCAGCTTCAACACCGTCAAGCCGTTCATCGACGCGCTCCGCAACAACGATGCCAAGGCGTTGGCGAAGTTCGAGGACCTGATGGGCTCGGGCGACTGGTTCATGAAGCAGGTCCAGGGACTGGGTTTTGCCGAGCAGGAGCCTCTTCACGACGTGGATCACGGTGCCCTGCATCTTCCGCCTATGATAACCGAGGACGGCATCGATGTGACGGTAGTGGACCAGTTCCTCGAAGGTTTGGGCATCGCCGTGAAGGAGCGCGAGATGATCGTGGCGCGGCATCGCCGGTTGATTGAGAATGGGGATCTGGCGGGCCTGGTATCAGCCGTGCAGAAGGACCGGTCGGCCTTGTCGGCGACGGATCGGTTGCGCAAGGGCAAGCCGAAAGAGAAACCGCCCTCTGGCGAGGACGATCTAAGGGCGCGACTCAAGGACGTCACGGAAACCTCCGCAATAGCCGGTGCGATTAGCGCCGTGTCCTTGGAGGAATCATTGGAATGAGGGGGTTTGCCTTCTTTCCACCCTTATTGCCGGGAGAACTTCTCTATAGCGCCCTCGCCCGTCACGGTGTCCTTCAGGGTCTGACGAGTCCGAAGGGACTGATGAAGGAGTTGTATGGCCGGGCGAACATGATTGCGACCAGCGATCTGCCGAACAATCTGTCGACCTTGTTGGAGAGGCTGCCGACCCTGCAAAACGCAGCGCGCGATCTGATGGAAGGTCACTCGCTCTACGGTTACTACACCGCGTTCCAATCGCTGGAACTGCGGAAGATGGCTTTCGAGGCAATGCTTGAGGGCGAAGGAAGCGTTCACTTCCTGCTAGGGGCTTCGGTGTTCCGCACCGGCCGTCCGGCCAATCTCCAGTTCTGTCCGGATTGCGCCATTCAACAGGAACACGATAACGGGTTTCGCTATTGGCGCGTCAACCATCAATTACCCGGAATGCTCGTGTGCGACCGTCATGATCGCCGGCTTCGGCGCAGCGCGGTCAAGCTGCAGGCTAGCAACCGGCATGCCTACATTGCCGCGTCTCGGCAGGTCTGCCCGGACGAGAGCGAACCGGTGACGGAGAGATTGCGAGGACGAAGCAGGGCACTCGCGACCGAACTCGCTCACAGATGTGCTGATCTGACTGCACGGGAGCGGCCAGCTTCGAGCTTTCAGGAACTGCGGGATGGATACCGCGAGCGTCTTCGTGACCTGGGCCTGGTTCGGGGACGCCATAAGGTCCGCCAGAGAGAACTGCATTTGCTTTTCGTGGACCATTTCGGTGAACTCTTGGATCGCATGCCTGGCACGAAACCTGTCGCGCGGTGCGAGACATGGCTGAACTCGATCGTGCGCTCTGCTGGTGGAGCGCATTCTCCCCTTCATCACATCTTGTTGGAAACCTTTCTCGACGCGATGGAAGATCTGCCGGACGAGCGTAGGGCCATACGGATTGACGCCATTCAATCGCTTGCGGACGAGGTATCAGAACCGGAAACCAGCGGCAGCAATATGGATTGGCATGCCATTGATCGGGAGTATTCGATCGCGCTGCGCAAGCGCGCCTATCGAATGGAACGACTCTCGCCTCCGGTCCGGGTGACCGCCGCCTCGTTGGAGAAGCAACTCAACGGGAGAGACTGGCTGGCGAAGCGGATTAAGAAGCTGCCGATATCCGCGCGTGCCATGAGCGAGATCGTGGAAAGCGTAGGTGAGTTCCGTGCACGTCGGATGAGATGGCATGTTCGGAACTGTCTCGATCGCGCGCAGGATGATCCTTGGATCGTAATGAGGGGCGCTGGCCTTCCCCCTCGATATATCACGCGGGTGAGAGAAGAGTTCGTTCTCCATGCTCGTGTGCGCCCCCGACTAGCCCGGGCGATCTGACACTCCACCGCCGACCTTACTAGACTTTTCTGTGTGAAGGCAGCTTATCTTGGCTCTTCACTAGAGCAGCTTCGAATTTTTCCCTGAGTGTCAGAACCTAATTCGATGACTGGGCTGGAAAGTGTCATAACCAAATTACATATGTCAGAACCAAATTTGATGTGTCAGGACCGTTTTAGATATAACTACCGGTAAAGCCCTGAGCACGCGCGACTATTCCACCGTCACCGATTTGGCGAGATTGCGCGGCTGGTCCACATCCGTGCCTTTCACCAGCGCGACATGGTAGGCGAGAAGCTGCACCGGCACGGCATAGACCAGCGGTGCGATCAGCGGATGGACGCGCGGCATTTCGATCGTGGCGAGGCACCCCTCGCCCGCTTCCTCCAGCCCTTCGCGGTCCGAAATCAGCACGATCTTGCCACCGCGCGCGCGCACTTCCTGCATGTTGGAGACGGTCTTTTCGAACAGCGGCCCGGACGGCGCGATCACGATCACCGGCACGTGTTCGTCGATCAGCGCGATGGGTCCGTGCTTCATCTCTCCGCTGGCATAGCCTTCGGCGTGGATGTAGCTGATTTCCTTCAGCTTCAGCGCGCCTTCCAGCGCCATCGGATAGTCCGGCCCGCGCCCCAGATACAGCACGTCGCGCGCAGGGGCGATCAGCGGAGCCATCGCTGCGATGTCGTCGTCATGGTCGAGCGCGGCGTTGAGGCACCCGGGTGCTTCCAGCAGGTGGCGCACCACTTCCTCTTCCTCCGCCCGGTCCATCCCGCCCTTCACCACCGCAAGCTTGGCGGCCAGCGCGGCGAGCACTGCCAGCTGGCAGGTGAACGCCTTGGTGGAGGCGACACCGATTTCCGGCCCTGCGTGGATCGGCAGCAGCAGATCCGCCTCTCGCGCCATCGTGCTGGTGGGCACGTTGACGATTGCGGCGATGGTCTGCCCCTGCGCCTTGCAATAGCGCAGCGCAGCCAGCGTATCGGCGGTTTCGCCGCTCTGTGAAATGAACAGCGCAAGGCCGCCCTTGGGCAGCGGCGGCTCGCGGTAACGGAACTCGCTCGCCACATCGATATCGACCGGGACGCGGGCGAACTCTTCGATCCAGTATTTGCCGACCATGCCCGCGTAATACGAGGTGCCGCATGCGACGATGGTCATGCGTTCGATGCTGGAAAGGTCGAAATCCATCTGCGGCAGCGCGACCGTCTGGTCCGCCTGGCGCACGTAGCTCGCCAGCGTCTGCGCAACCACGGTGGGCTGTTCGAAGATCTCTTTCTGCATGAAATGGCGGTAATTGCCGCGCTCGACCGCCGCGGCGCTCGCGCCCGAGGCGACGATTTCACGCTCTACCGCATTGCCTTGTGCATCGAACACCTGCGCGCCCTCGCGGGTCACGACCGTCCAGTCGCCCTCTTCCAGATAGGAAATGCGCTGCGTCAGCGGGGCGAGCGCCAGCGCATCGGAGCCGACGAACATCTCGCCATCGCCATACCCCACGACCAGCGGCGAACCGAGCCGGGCGCCGATGATCTTTTCGGGGTGCTCCGGAAACAGGATAGCCAGCGCAAAGGCACCGCGCAGGCGCGGCAGAACGGTCTGCACCGCTTCTTCGGGCGATGCGCCGCGTTCGACCTCGCGGCTGACCAGCAGGGCGACCACTTCGCTGTCGGTTTCGCTTTCGACCGCGTAGCCATCGGCGATCAGCTCGTCGCGCAGCGGGCGGAAATTCTCGATAATGCCATTGTGCACCAGCGCGGCGGCCTTGCCCGCGTGCGGGTGGGCATTGGCCGCGGTCGGCGCGCCATGCGTGGCCCAGCGGGTGTGCGCGATGCCGATGGTGCCGGGTGCAGGTTCGCTCTCCAGCACCTCTACCAGATTGGCGAGCTTGCCCTGCGCGCGGCGACGGATCATCTTCCCGTCGTCCAGCGTGCAGACGCCCGCGCTGTCATACCCGCGGTATTCCATCCGTTTCAGCCCGTCGACCAACCGATCGACGACGCTTTCACCACTGACGATTCCGATGATGCCGCACATTGCTCGGTTCCTTAAACCTTAGTGATAGGGGACGCGGATGCCCGGCATCGCCGCCGGAAAATCGCGGGTATTTCTCGTGACCAGGATTGCGCCATGCTGCTGCGCAGAGGCGAAGACGATTGCGTCGGGTATCCGTAGACTCTTGCGGTGAAAGCGCAATTCGGCGGTGCGCCGCGCGATCTCCGCCGACACCTCGCTGATCGCGAAATTGGCAAGGAACTGTTCGGTCTGCTCGCGCACCACGGGCGGAACTCCGGCGAGCAGTTCGATCCAGCTGATCCGGCTGATCCACGGGCGCGATGCCCGGCGCAGTTCGGCAAATGCCTCGCGCCGGTCGGCCAGCGCATCGACGACAATGTTGGTGTCGAAGAAGATATCGCTCATGGTGCGTCATCAGCATTGGCCGGATCGGGCGGCGGGCGATCCCATTCGCCGCGCATCCGATCCTGAAAAGCGATACCGTCTTCGGTGAAGCCATGCCGCGCCCACAGGCCGAAGCCCTGTTCCAGCCAGTCCTTATCACCCGCGCGAAAGGCACTGACCGCTTCGCGCAGCAGCGCCGCGCGCGACTTGCCCTGCTCTTCGGCCAGCCGGTCGAGCCACTTGATGTCGTCATCGGGAAGATCGGCGAGGATGCGGGTCATCGGGGGCGTCCGATATCATAGCACGATATCATGTCAATCGCCCATCGTATGGCCACGACAGCTTTTGCCCCGCCACGTACGCTGGATGGAAGAAGGCCAGGCCCCGTTAGTGCAGGTCATCGTTTAGGAAAATGCTAAGCTTTCGATCATATTCACCAATTTCGAAAAGGTGCTGTTGGGCTTGTTGCCCGCACTCGGAAACGAATTTTTGGGGGATACGGTAATGAGCGCTTTCGGACGGAGGAACGGACCTGGGGGCATGGCCTCCGGCAGCCGTCCCGCCTTCGGTAACGCCAAACCGATGAAGGGCACTCCGCAGGCACGGACATCGCCCGATGGTGGCGAGCAGTTCCCGCCGATTTCCGACGAAGAAGCGACGACGGCCAGCCCCGCGCCGAGCCCCGCCGAGCCCGCAGCCCCCGGCAGGAACCGCCACGCCGAGGCCATGAGCCGGCTCGACGAGCGGTCGAACGCGGTGCACGTAAAGGAAGAAGTCACCGGCTTCGAAGCCAGCGTCCACAAGATCAAGGAACAGGTGCTGCCGCGCCTGCTCGAACGGATCGACCCGGAAGCCGCCTCCACGCTGAGCAAGGATGAGTTGGCGGAGGAATTCCGCCCGATCATCATGGAAGTGCTGGCGGAGCTGAAGATCACCCTGAACCGGCGCGAACAGTTCGCGCTGGAAAAGGTGCTGATCGACGAATTGCTGGGCTTCGGGCCGCTGGAAGAGCTGCTGCAGGATCCGGACGTCAGCGATATCATGGTCAACGGGCCGGACCAGACCTACATCGAAAAGAAGGGCAAGCTGACGCTGGCCCCGATCCAGTTCCGCGACGAACAGCACCTGTTCCAGATCGCCCAGCGGATCGTGAACCAGGTCGGCCGCCGTGTCGACCAGACCACGCCGCTGGCCGACGCCCGCCTTAAAGACGGCAGCCGTGTGAACGTGATCGTGCCGCCGCTGTCGCTGCGCGGCACGGCGATCTCTATCCGTAAGTTCTCCGAAAAGCCGATCACGCTGGATATGCTGGCGGGATGGGGCTCGATGGACAGCAAGATGGCGACCGCGCTGAAGATTGCGGGCGCCTGCAGGATGAACGTGGTCATCTCGGGCGGTACGGGCTCGGGCAAGACCACCATGCTCAACGCCCTGTCGAAAATGATCGACCCGGGCGAGCGTGTGCTGACCATCGAAGACGCCGCCGAATTGCGCCTTCAGCAGCCCCACTGGCTGCCGCTGGAAACGCGCCCGCCCAACCTTGAAGGCCAGGGCGCGATCACGATTGGCGATCTGGTGAAGAACGCCCTGCGTATGCGGCCCGACCGGATCATCCTGGGCGAAATTCGCGGCGCGGAGGCGTTCGATCTGCTCGCCGCAATGAATACCGGCCACGACGGTTCCATGTGCACGCTGCACGCCAACTCTCCGCGCGAGGCGCTGGGGCGTATGGAAAACATGATCCTGATGGGCGACATCAAGATCCCCAAGGAAGCCATCAGCCGCCAGA
>Ga0210021_1001904_pt1 | contig 19000 bp, 20 predicted proteins | sample CryGeymeta201517_FD_183981 | JGI IMG/M metagenome (GOLD analysis project Ga0210021, IMG submission 183981) | Groundwater microbial communities from Crystal Geyser aquifers in Utah, USA - Crystal Geyser metaG 2015-17 (SPAdes) (version 2) | ecosystem: Environmental > Aquatic > Deep subsurface >... | reverse complement strand
TCGCGCTCTTCTAAACTTAAATGTTTGTATTTCTGCAACGTTTTTCACCTCCTTTAGGTCTGAATTCTACCTAAAGTGTTGCACTTCGTTTTTGTTCCTACAGGAGAGCAAGAGGTTTTATTCCCTCGCTCTCCATAATGTTAGGTTAAGCATTGAATTACTGAGCGTGGTCAAAGTATGAAATTACTTGGTCTCCACGGATAACCTGCCGGTTTTTCCACTTTCTGTTCGGATCATGCATCCTTAGCATGTCGTATACCTGTGCAACAGAATCGCCCACAAACCACACGCTCGCTCCTACCCAACATGGTTGAGAAATTTCTGATCCCCATCGCGAGATATCCACCAGCGAAGGTACACATCGACGTAGGAATCTCCCTAGAATTACATCAGTTCGTGCCTGGTAAAGAGAGAAACTTGGTTTCTGTGAGTTTCTCAGATCTAGTACCATGTCACGCGGGTACGTGAGTGAAGATCCAATCCGGATACGCCAAAACCGGTTTTCAACTGCATGCTCATGTGCAAGAGCATACAAAACAATATCCTCGATGCCTGAAATGCTATCGCAAGGCTTTTTAGAATCTACCCATATGCCAAGATGCGGGTACAATCCATATAAAAACTGCACTCGTCCCGTAACAGTTTGTAGCATAACAAACCTCCTTTTTGAATGTTCAGATGTAAAGGGCAGGTAAGATCACAAAGATTGTATCATGAAGATGGATCTGCAATTTGTTTTTTTCTCTTGAGTTTCGCAGCGTAAAACCACACTATTCCTGCAAGAATTGCAATTATAACAATTGTCTGAAATTGATCAAGTAATGACAACAAGTCTTTGTAGGAATCGCCAAACCAAACGCCAAGATATACTAAGAATAACGACCAAACAAACGTACCAATTGCAGTAAGTATAGTAAATTTAAGAATTGGCATTTTTACGTATCCAGCGGGTATTGAAATAAAACTTCGTACAAGAGGAACGACTCTACAAATAAGTACTGCTAAGTCTTCATATTTTTCGAACCACTTTTCTGCCCTATTAACATCTTTTTCAGATACAAAAAAGTAATGTCCAAATTTTATTATCAGTGCTCTAAATCGCTCTGAGCCCATTATGTAGCCAAGTGCATAAAAAACATATGCACCTGCAACACTGCCTAAAGTTGCCATTGCAACAACAGGAAAAAGTTCAAATTCTCCTCGCGTAACTAGGATTCCGGCAAAGGGAAAGACTGCCTCCGAAGGAATAGGCGTAAAAACATTTTCAAGAAATGAAACTAAAAAGATCCCTCCATATCCCATTGAAGATATTAGTGATAATGCAAATTCTGCAAGTGTATCGACAAAATGGCTCAGCACTTTTAGATTATCTACTAACAAGTAGTATATTTCCAGTGCTAGTTTTTATTGCCACCCTTATAGTATGGAAGCGTAACTTTAAATGCTGTTCCTTTGTCTACCTCGGAGGCAAGTTTAATTGTTCCGCCCATAATTTCAACAAATTTTCTGGCAAGGTAAAGCCCAAGACCGCTTCCTTGAGTGCTTTCGGTCAATGTATTTTCACCGCGGATGAACTTGTCAAAAACCTTTTCCTGAAGGTCTTTTTGAATGCCAGGACCGGTATCTGCAACATACGCACTTACATGTGAATGCTCATCACTTAGTTTAATGGTTATACTTCCCTTTTGTGTATATTTCACAGCATTTCCGATTAAGTTGTTAAATACACGCCTTATGAGTTGTTCGTCACCAGATACTGCAGGGATAGCAAATTTTGGGTAAATAAACTTGAGTTGCAATCCTTTTTGATATGCTTCATCATGCCAGGTTTTTACAACATCTCTCAGGATATTATCTAAATTAAGTTTTGAAATATGAAACTCAATATTACCTTGTTCAACATTACTCAGATCAAGGAGACGTTCAACAGTTTGTTCTTGCCGATCATTGCTGCTATTTGCACGTTTTAAGAATTCCTTATGTTCGTCAGTTAAATAAGTTGCTTCATCAAGCAGTACATTAAGATATCCCTTTACACTTGAAATCGGAGTGCGTAGTTCATGTGAAATTATTGAAACAAAATCCACCTGCATTTTTTCGAGACGTTTTTTCTCACTCAAATCCTTAAGTTCTATTAATCCCCCCAGGAGAGTACCATGTTCGTTTGCTTCTAGAAGTGGAGATAAAACTGCCATAAAAAGACGATCTTCAAACTTAATTTCTGTGTGAACTCGAACACGTTTTTCAATAAAATCAGTAAAGAGTTGCTTGAGATTCTCCTTAGGTTCAAAAGGAAGAATCAGAGTAAACTTACGACCCTCTACTGACTCTGGGGGTTGTTTAATTAGATTACTTGCGCCTTCACTAAAAAAGAAAATTGTGCCATCTGGTTCAATTGCAAAAATCGGATCAGTAAGTCTATTCATGACTGCTCGAAGTCTTTCAACTTGCAGTTTGTATGTGTATTCATCCTGCTCGGGAGCAGTATTCTGGGGCGTGGATTGACTAAAAATACTCACGTTGATACCATAATAGCAGACTTACCAATAATACAAAATAATAAATACATATGATTTTAATAGAAGAACTTTTTGCAAGACAAATTTTAAATTCACGAGGCGAGCCAACCGTTCAGGTCGATCTAAAACTAAATGACGGTTCGGTTGTCAGATCATCTGTACCGAGTGGAAAATCCCGGTCCTCACATGAGGCAACTGAATTACTTGATAAAGACTTTGGTTATTATTTTGGTAAAGGTGTCACCCATGCGGTTACAAATATTAACCAAATAATAAGTCCTCGACTAAAAAAATTAGACCCAACAGAACAGTTTCAAATAGATAGAATTTTGTTAGAACTTGATGGCACTCCTAATAAAGCGCATATGGGCGCAAATGCTATGCTTGGTGTTTCGATGGCGGTTTCAAAAGCAGCAGCACTTCTTAAGGCAGTCCCGTTATATGAACAACTTAATGAGCTTTTTATAAAAGTTCCTGCACTTGATATTCATGAAGAAGCAATCAAACTACCGCCTGATATTACAAAACCAGCTTTACCAATACCAGCATTTAATCTAATCAACGGTGGGGCACATGCTGATAACACTATTGTCATTGAGGAATATATGGTTATTCCAGCGGGTATTGAACGAATGGCTGATAAAATTCGAGCTGGCGCAGAAATAATGCATGCTCTTAAAGGTATTCTTAAAAAGGCTGGTAAATCAACCAATGTCGGTGATGAAGGTGGATTTGCACCTTCTCTTGAATCTAGTATCAAGCCTCTTGAATACATTGTTGAGGCTGTTAAGCAAACGAATTACGCCTTACACAATGAAGTAATGTATGCACTTGATATAGCAGGAGCAAAAGTTCCTGAAGATTTTTACGATACGATCTTAAAGGACTACCCAATACTAAGTATTTCAGATGCTTATGGTGAAGAAGATTGGGAACGGTTTAGTTCATTGAACCAAAAATACCCTGATTTGTTTTGTACTGGTGATGATATTACGTCAACCAATGTTAAGCGGTTATATCAAGCAATTAAAACTGATGCTGTTGACTGTGTGACCATAAAACCAAACCAAGTTGGGACAGTTACTGAGACACTTCAGTTTGCCAAGATTGCAAAGGATGCTGGTATTTCACTTTTTGCATCTCATCGGTCAGGTGAGACCAATGACATGTTTATTGTAGACTTAGCAATTGCTATCGGAGCAAAGTTTCTTAAAGGGGGGGCTCCAAATCGTGGAGAACGAGTATCAAAATATAATCACTTACTTGAGCAGGCTGAACGTTTTGAGGCTTAGTTTTACATTGCCTATCATTTTAAAGAAAATATGGTTATACAATGGTTTCTTATTCAACAGTGGATATCTTGAGGTCGCAGACTAGCCTCGGTTTTCTAAAAAGTTTTTGATCTCCTCAATTATTTGAGAAGGAGTATATGCAGACTTAATTAAATAACTCTCAGCGCCAAGTTCAAAACCTTCTTTTATAACGCTTTCTTGTCCAAGATTTGTTAAAAGAATGACAGGAATTCCTTTTGTTTCGTCCTTTGATTTAAGTGTGCGAAGTAAATCAAGACCATTGAGTTTTGGAAGCATAATATCAAGCAAAATGAGTTGAGGAAGCTCTTGGGAAGCCATAACTAAGCCAGTCGGTCCATCTTCTGCAACAAGAACGATATACCCCTCTTTGGTGAACTGACGTTCATATAATTCGCGGATGAAAAAGTCATCTTCAATTATTAATATTTTTTCTTTGTCGGCCATTGTGTATGTATTGTAAGTTGAAAACCATTGTTTTGCAATGGTTTACTAACTATTTGAAAAACTCTTTAATTGCTTAATTTTGTTAATTTCGGCTTCGACAACTAATTCTCTTGTAACATCAATTACATCAGGCGAAACACTTATTGAAGAGACACCCCACTCAACAAGTTTTGCAACCAACTCTGGATACTGGCTCGGTGCTTGCCCACAGATGCCTGACATAATTCCGTGTTCTCTACATGTTTTAATGGTCTTTTCAATTGCCCATAAGACGGCCGGATTTCGTTCATCAAAAAGGTCAGCAAGTTTACTGTTGTCACGATCGACACCAAGTATAAGCTGGGTTAGATCGTTACTTCCTATTGAAACTCCATCAATACCAACCCCAATAAACTTATCTAGCATAATAACAGTTGATGGAACCTCAACCATAATAAAAAGCTTTAAAGTTCCTGATTGATGAAGTCCAGCACTTGACATAATTTTTTTGGCTTCACGTAGCTCGTCGGGTGTTCGTACAAAAGGAAGCATAACCCACAAGTTTTGGTGATACCGTCTTACTTTTTTAATAGCTTCAAGCTCCATTTTGAATACCTCAGCGTCAGCAATATACCTTGAAACGCCCCTAAACCCAATCATGGGGTTTTCTTCTTCAGCCTCAAACTTGAGTCCACCTTTAAGTCCGCGATATTCATTTGTTCTAAAATCTGTTGTTCGATAAATGACGGGTCGAGGGTCGAATGCTCGAGTAAAGTTCATAATTCCATCATAAAGTTTGTCAATGTATTCTTCGCGCTTACCATTTTCAAGCATATATCTGGGGTGTTCACCGATGTTAGCGATCATAAACTCAGCGCGTAATAATCCGACACCATCAACATCGCGTGTGGCCATTTCGGCAGCGAGTTGTGGTTCACCCAGGTTGCAATATACTTTGGTTGCAGTTTTATAGTTAGTAACATCAAAAGACTTTTCCTGTTTATTGTCTTGATGAAGCTCTACAACCCCATCATAGATAACACCATTTTTACCATCAACGGTAACTGTTTCTCCTGTTTTAAGAGTTGTCGTTGCAACCTCAGTTCCCACAACAGCAGGAATTCCAAGTTCACGACTTACAATAGCTGCATGTGAGGTGACTCCGCCGAGGTTTGTAACTACAGCAACTGCACGTCTCATTGCTGGAACAAAATCAGGTGTTGTCATGTCTGTAACTAAAACCTCGCCTTTTTTAACGTGATCAATTTCAGTAGAATCTTTAATATTTCGAACTGGTCCAATAGCAATGCCAGGACTTGCTCCTAGTCCGTCTAATAAATGTGGGCGATCGTTTGTTTCTGAAACTGGTTGATCCTGTACCTTGTCATTGGTGTCCTCGTTCACGGTAATTGTTGTAATAGGTCGAGTCTGAGTTATGTATACTGTTCCTGCGCTTACTGCCCACTCAACGTCTTGCGGGCGTCCATAGTGTTGTTCAAGCTCTACACCTGTTTTTGCGAGGTCTAAAATATTTTCGTCAGTAATTTTTTGTTGGTTATGGTGTGCTTTTGAAACTGGTACCCAAAATAGCTCGCTTCCCTCTCTAAATGCTTTTGCATCTTTGGGTTTGTTGTCTGCTTTTGCGAGCATTTGAGTTTGTTCAACAACTTGTTTGTCTGTAATACTCATGGTCTTTTTGTCAACACGATACTGATCGGGAGTTATTGATCCACTTACAACAGCATCGCCATAACCATAAGCGCCCTCAATTGAAATGACATTGGTATCGTTAGAGATTGGGTCGGCAGTAAACATAACCCCAGATGATTCACTTGCAACCATGATTTGAACAGGAACTGCAATGCCAACCTTCATATGGTCAAATCCTTGTTGGGCACGATAAAAAATGGCCCGATCTTCAAACAAGGATGACCATGCCATCTGAATAGTTTTTACAACATTATCTTCACCGTAAATATTCATATAACTTTCTTGCTGGCCAGCAAAACTAGCTTCAGGTAAATCTTCAGCAGTTGCAGAAGATCGTATTGCTACAAGTGCTGGCTTTCCACCAGAAAGCTTTTTGTATGCCGTTATAATTGAGTTTTTAATTTCCGGTTCTGGTGTAGCACTGAGAATAATTGTTCTTACAGTCTTGCCAACTTTTTCGAGAGCTTTAGAATCATTAACGTCAAGATCGTCAAGCACGGCCCTGATTTTCTTTTCAAGACCACTGTTTTTAATGAAGGTGAAGTATGTCTGAGCAGTAACAATAAAACCATTGGGGACAGGGAAACCTTGTTGCGTCATTTCACCAAGATTGGCGCCCTTACCACCTACCGAGCCGACGTCATCTTTTCCAACATCTTTAAACCACGCAATGAATTTATTCTCTTGGGGCATGATCACACTCTTTGTATCAAACTTTTTGAAAGGAATCAATATGCCATGTCGTTGTGGTAATAAATGAGTTGTTATATTTTCTTTAGTACGCTTGCAATTTGTTTCTCAATTGGTAATGATGAATCTACCTTTGTAATCAATGGTTCTACTTCCTTTCGAGTGTATCCAAGAGCAGTTAATGCCTCAAGTAATTCGCCTTGATTATCTTCAGCGGCAGTAGGAATTACATTTTTAAGTTCTACAATTATTCGAGTTGCTGTTTTAGAACCGATACCAGAAATGTTATTAAAAAATGTCATATCATTTTTTTGTAATGCTTTGGCAATGTCATCACTTGTGCCTGATGACAATATTGAAAGTGCAACTTTGGGTCCAATACCAGAAATACTAATGAGTGTGATGAACCATGCTCTTTCTTCCCACGTTTTAAACCCAAAGAGTGATGATGATTGTTCAGTAATATGATGGTAAATTACAAGATCAATTTTCTGGGAAATTTCAATTTCAAGGTATTGGGAAGGCACATGAATTTCATAACCAATGGAATTAGCAGTAACAATGAGTGTCCCAGGTAATTTATGGATTATTGTTCCCGAAATGTACGCAATCATACATGTATCTTACCGTATGAGAATACGCTAAACAATTATTTACAATTTTGAAACATGAGCCATGAGCAGATTATTGCTAACTGATGCTGTTATCGCAACGCCTAATGCGTCGGCGGCATGGTTTGGTCGAGGGATTTTATCAAGTTTTAAACTATGCTTAACCATTTCCTGAACTTGTTCCTTAGTAGCATTACCGTATCCAGTTAATGCAATTTTAATTTCGGCAGGTGTATATTCTTGAATTGGAATCTCAGATTTTGCAGCGGACAAGATTATTACTCCTCTAGCCTCACCAACAAGCATTGCAGTTTTAGCGTTTTTCCCAAAAAATAGTTTTTCAATAGCCAGTACAGTTGGTTCAAATTGTTGGTATAACGCTTGAAGATTTTCGTGAATTGTAAGAAGTCTTTTAGAAAGACTGTCAGTAGTACTTGTTTTTATACATCCATAATCAATGCAGGAAAGTGTTCTCCCGTTTGAATCAACAACACCCCAACCAAGTGATGCAAGTCCAGGATCGATACCGAGGATTCTTTGAGGTCTTGACACAATACCTTCATCATAATATAAGGTGGAAAGTAAAGTTAGTATTTTTGTAGTTTTGTAGGCTTGACATTCATAAAAACTGCGATACTATACACAACTGAAAGAAGGTGATTCATAATGACTGAACAATTGATAATGAAACTCGAAGAAGCTGGTTTTGACGATGAGGAAGAAACTCTCGTTGATGATATGGACGTTGAGTTAGAAGATGTAGAGGAAGATGTTGAGGAAGACGAAGAAGATATGGATTTTGAAGATGACGACGAAACTGATCCAGCCGCTGAAGCTCTTGCATCATTAGAGGACGAAGACGACTTTGAAGAGTAGTATTTGGAGTAAACTGTTAGTTGAAAAACCGCTTGATTAAAGATTAAATGTCTTAGTCCGGCGGTTTTTCTTTGTATAAAGGTATAAAGAATTATCCATACACAATGTTTAAACAATGTAGGTTAGAGAAAGTTCCACCGAGCTACTTTATCTTTTCCTTTTTGTGTAACTTCCCTACCCCGAGGAGTTTTTTGAATATATCCTTGGGTAAGTAAAAAGGGTTCGACAACGTCTTCAATTGTTCCTTGGTCTTCTGATAGAGAAGCGGCAATTGTTTCGACTCCAGTTGGACCTCCTTTGAAATTATTGATCAATGAATGTAAGTATTTTTGGTCAATAACATCAAGACCATGTTCATCAACCCCAAGGGTGTTACAGGTTTGCAGTACTTCCTCAAGTGTAATAACACCATCATTTTTCACATCAGCATAGTCTCTGACTCTTCGTAATAATCTGTTTGCAATTCGAGGAGTACCGCGAGATCTAGCAGCAATAGCTTCAGCTGAATCTATTGGTAGTTCGATATCCATAACAGAAGCAGATCGCAAGATTATTTTTACCAGATCATCAATCCCATAGAATTCTAATCTAAACAACCCCCCAAAACGATCTCTAATTGGGGCATTGAGAAGTCCAATTCGTGTGGTAGCACCAACAACTGTAAATTTGGGTAGATCTAAACGGATCGTCCGAGCTGATGGACCTTTTCCAACAACAAGGTCAATAGCATGATCTTCCATTGCTGGATAAAGTGTTTCCTGGACTAGTTTATTGAGTCTATGGATTTCGTCAATAAATAAAATATCACCATCAGAAAGGTTAGTGATGATTGCCGCTAGGTCCCCTGCTCGCTCTAGGGCAGGTCCTGAAGTTATGCGCAAATCACTTCCAAGTTCAGAACCAATTATTCGAGCCAGGGTTGTTTTACCAAGTCCTGGAGGACCATACAACAAAATATGATCAAGAGAGCCTTTGCGCTTTTGTGCAGCCTGAACCATAATCGAAATGGCATCCTTAATATCACTTTGGCCACTATAATCAGCAAATGATACAGGACGAAGTGATGTGTCTAAAGATGCATCACTTTCAGAAATGAGATTGGGGTCGCTAATGCGTGATTCCATATCATACAGTATACGTCATTGTTGAGGTTTGAAAAAATAGGAGGACTTACGAGTGTTCTATAGTCTAAAAGTAACCACTTTTGCGATCCAAAAGATCAGGTCGATATTCTTTGGTTAATTCCTCTGCAGCATCTTTTCTCCACTGTTCAATCTCTTTATGGTTCCCTGAAGTTAGAACCTCGGGTACGCTAATTCCTTCGTAATCATCAGGTCTGGTGTATACCGGATATTTGAGAAGACCTTTTGTCGTGAATGAAAAGCTTTCGCCCTCTTTTGACATTTCAGAACCTAAAACACCGTTAACTTGACGGGTAACACTGTCAACGATAATCATTGCTGGAATTTCTCCACCAGTAAGAATGTAATTACCAATAGAAACTCTCTCCTCTGCCAAATGATCAAATACACGATGATCGACTCCTTCATAATGTCCACAAATAAGTAAGATGTGACTAATTCCTGATAGCTTTTCTGTGATTCGGTGATTATATGTACGTCCTTTTGGAGTGAGCAAAATTACGTGAGTGTGGTCTTCAGCATTACCCCTAATCTTAGTATATGATTCTGTAATATCTTTTACTGCCTTAAAAATTGGTTCGGGTTTTAAAACCATTCCAGGTCCACCACCAAAAGGTTCGTCGTCAACTTGTTTTTGTTTTCCTTCTGCCCAATCTCGAAGATTATAGATATTAATGATAACTTTTCCATCATCTTGTGCTCTTTTAAGCATAGATTCACTAAATGGACCTTTAAACATTTTAGGGAAAAGAGTAAGAATACTAAAAGTTACCGGTTTTTGCTTTGGTGTAGCCATGTATAACGTATTATACCACATCAAGGGTGAATATAATACGCAGAGTGTTATTCTACGGGATATTTTCCAATAAGTCTTCCTGTTACTATTAACCTATTAAGGGGTATTCCAGGTGGATCACATGTTTGGAGTGTAAGCATGGGATAGTCTGGTTCGCGAGTAAGGGGGGTTAGATCAAAATCTTTAACCACTTCTTTGGTTTCAATAATGTAATCGTAACGAATATTGTCCTCAAAAATGGTAACCCTATCGCCGTCTTCAACTCTGTGCAAAAGTGTAAATACTGCTGAATACTTTTGAATATCAAGTGGGTTAAGTGTGGAGTGCGCGAAAAGGTAGGTGTTTCCTGGATTGGATGAGGGTCTATTTGTTATTGCTGCATGAGCTACACCACGATTAAGAGCATTGTTGTATGCCTGTTCGTCTGAGACGGTAACATCCCATACAATGGGGGTATTTACATCAATGCGTTCTATAATTATTGAATTTGTTGTATTTACTGGAATGACAGATAATTCAGGTGCAATAAGAAGTACTTCTGCAAAACTTCCTTGATATGGGGTTGGTGTTGGACCATTTCGTGCGTTTAGTTCATACGATAATTCTGAAGTTATAATTGGATACGAAGCGACAAGAAGTCCAGTTAGTCCAATTACAATTGCACCAATGCCGATTCCGCGTAAAATATATGTTAGCCGTTCCAGAGTAAATAGTGGTTTTATGTGGAGCCGGTGATAATGCTCAAAGGTCATGTTGAGTTTAATTGTAACCTATGGTGGTTTAAAAACTAATCTTTAAACACAATAAATTTGCTTGTTAGAAAATTCCAGCTTAAGGTTGCTACCGTAGCTATACCAAGTGAAAGAAATTCGTTAACCTTTAAGGATTCATAAAAAACGTACATAACACCAGTGTTAATGGCTAAGGATGCTACTCCAACAATAATGAATGGAAGAAAAGATGTCGTTACAAATTCAGATTTAAAACTCAATGCTCGGTTAAAGATAAAACTATTAAAAAGTCCAAATATATATGAAACACCCTTTGCCCACATTTTGTGACTAGCGAAAGCCGGAATGAAGTGTGTAATTAATAGATAGATACAGATATCCAATACGGTGTTAAATGTTCCAACGATGAAAAACTTGATGACCTGTTTTACCCACTGGATTCCAAGATCCCCGCGATAAACTTGTGCAAGTTCTCGAAATGCACGGTAGATTACAGATGCTTTTGCACCTGTTGGTGAGCCTGAAGTACGCGGATAGTGATTAACACCAACTTCAACAAAATCATATCCTACAAGTTTTAATCGTATAAGTAGTTCAGCTGAAATCATGGCTCCTCGAGAGTGCATCTCAGGCAATACTTCTTGTAACGATTCACGTTTAAATAATTTGAATGCACAGTCAATATCTTTCACAATTAAACCAAACGCAAATCTATTGAGAAAATTCCAAGCCCTTGCATTAAGGATTCGCATAGGGGGGTCATTGCGTTTTATTCTATACCCAATGATGACAGATTTAGTGTCAGTATATGGTAGAAATGTTTCTAGTTCTGAAAGGTCAAATTGACCATCGCTGTCACTAAAAAACACCCAGTCTTTTGTTGCGTTGGTAAATCCGGTCATGAGTGCACCGCCATAACCCTGGTTTACACCGTGCGTGATTAATTTTACTTTGGGGTTATGAGCTGAAAGTGTATTGACAATAGCAGCAGTAGAATCCGTACTGCCATCATTTATAACAATAACTTCATAGTTTTCATTTTGGCTAATCTTTTTACCAATTTCAATGGCCTGTATAACTGCATTCTTAATGTTTTTTTCTTCGTTATATGCAGGAAAAAATATTGTTAGTGACGTAAGCTTTGTCATGGTGTCCCCATAATATCGTTAAGAACTTGAAAAATTCTATTACTAATGACGGTCCAATCAAAAGTATCTTGTACATATTTTTTATGTTCCTTCGCACGGTTTAATTCACGAGTTGGATTGTTAATGATTGCAAGTATTGCGTTTGATATTTGCTCAACATTGTGTGGTTCAATAAGGTAACCATACGTAGAGAGTATTTCATAGGTACTTCCTACATCGGTTGCTATAACACTAATTCCTGATGCACCTGCTTCCATTACAGATCGAGGTAACCCTTCGTTGTAGGAAGGGTTTACAAAGATTGTAGAGTTTGATAATAGTTGCGGGATTTCACTATACGGAATTGCACCAAGTAATGTTATATATTCAGACGAAGACTGCTCCCTAATATATGTTTGTAATTTATCTTCCTCGGGTCCAGTTCCTGCAATTACAAGATGTATTGGTTTTGTTGGATCTGTAGTTTTAACTTTAATTATGGCCTGGACAAGTTCGTAAATACCCTTAGCTTCGATGAGTCGACCAGTATAGGTGATTACGGTGGTATGGGGTTCAAGGTTAAGTTTAGAAAGATATGGTGAAGCTGTTACAGCGTTTCCAAATTGATAGGTATTAATTCCACCAAAGATAACTTGTGTATCTGTAACGTTCAATGACTTTACAAAAAAGTCTTGTGTAGCTTTACTTATTACAATCCTTTTTGTATATCTTTTTACTGAAAATGCAGCAATTGTTTTGTCAACAAACCAACTGAGACCTCGAATAAGTGGGTTTTTGTGCGACACAAAACCGGTACCGTGACCAATAAACAACGACTTTGCTCCAATGAGCTGTGCGTACAGCCATACCCACAATGTTGGTTCAAAAAACCGTGTTTGCGTAACAACAATATCGTAGTTATTTTTACGTAGGGATAATAGCTTTCGAATGAGTGAAAAAGGGTTCGCAATATAATATTGATCTTTTACGATTGAAAAACATGAGACCCTATGTATATGAAGGGCGTTGTGGGATTCTTCTGAAATGGCGTGGTTTGTATTGTAAGCAAGTACATCCACAGAAACCTTTTTATGATCGGTTGCCATTCGTGAGAAAAGTTCCTCTGCGTACATTTCAGAACCACCTGTATGAGGATAAAAAAATGCTGAAACAAGAAGAATCTTCATGCATTTACTTTATATAGTATGTGAAGCTTTTCGTAAAGTTTTGTACAAAGTATCTAATCTCATACTCAACAGTTGCGATTCGATACCATAATATAAAAGTTGCATGTTCAAGTGCGGTTTTCCAAAGGATTTGTTGACTTTTACCCTCTTTTCTAACAGTTCCATGTATAGGAAACTCAAAATATGTTACGTTTTTGTTTACATAGGCAGATAGCTTTATTTCAGGTGAAAGGTTCCAACCACCCTCATTAATAGAAAGTTTAGAAAGTATGTTGCGATTAATGCACCACATACCACTCAAAATATCTTTTGTAGGTAAACCAAATAGAATACGAGCTTCAATATTTAGTATATTCACTCCAAATTTTCTTATAAGGCTGTTAATCTTTGAGGTTTCTCGAGTTGTTCTACTACAATTAATAAAATCGATAGAATTGCTTTGGGCATAGGCAACAATTTGTGGAATTTTTTCTATCTCATGCTCACCATCAGCATCAACGGTTACAACGTATCGCCCAGAACTATTGAGTAACCCAGTAATAAGTGCATACCCATAGCCAATGCCGTTTTGTTTACGTGGTTCCAAAATAACAATCGCACCATAGCTTTTGGCGATTTCCATACTTGAATCAGTTGAACCATTGTCAACATAAATAACTTCATCAACAACCTTGTTCAGGCGTGTTAAGGTCTCAGGTAAGCTTTTTTCTTCATTGTAGCCAGGAATAACTGCTGATATTTTTATTGCCATAGTATAAGGAGTATACAGTAGCCCATAGTAATTGTCAATCGGTGGTTTGTAATTAGCAGCTTGGCTCGATACAATAACAATTAATGCTAAGAAAACTATTGTTCTGGGGATTGATTGTAGTTTCATATATAAGTGTCATTTTTCTGTATGATCCATTATCTATTTTTGTTGGACCTTTTCGGGTATCAAGCTCGGTAACGAACGTGGCAATGGAAAATACGTACCAACCTGGCCAGTATATTACGGCAAGTATGTATGATGATGCTGTTGTTTTTGCTGATGGGACAGAGCAAAAAATCATTTCAGGTGATAGTTTTTCAAATGGTTCATCTTGGATTGACGCAGCAATTAGTGACATGTGGTATTTTTTATTCAGGTCAGTACGAACGCCTGAGATTTCTTACAATAATGTTTCCTCATACTATGTAGCTCACGTTGAAAACGATTCTTTGAATATTACTCGATCTGTTTCGCATATGAGTCGAGATATCGTTGGAATTCGTAGGACACTTGTTGTACCAAATAGTAGTAGAATCCTTATTAACAATACAAAAGAGATTCGTGATTTTCCTGTTGCAGAAAATAAAAGGTATATTACAGATGGGATTGAGCAGATTGTAATTTTTGTTCCTGAGTCCCCTCTTGCATTGCAGCTTCCACTTGATACAGATGTGCCGGTTGCATTTTTTTCAAGCGATGCTGGTATTGTAATTGCGTCTACTATATATTTTGATAATACAAAGATTTTGCCGTCGCAGTGGCACACAGATACCCAACAGATTAAACTTGTACATTATGAATTTTAAGATTGAAAAAAAATACCAACTTATTATTATTTTGTCTTTAACAGCGATGGTAGTTCTTTTTGTGTGGCGGTCTGATAGTCCATACCCTTTATCGCTAGATTGGGATTTATACGCTCATTGGCATGTGTTTAATGCAATGAGACATGGCTATATAAGTATATTCCCTTCACACATTTCTGATACGTTTTTACTAAACACGTATTTACCAGTATTTGCTGTAATTACGGGTGTTTTTCGTTACGTCTTTGGTTTTTTATCGCAAACAGGATTTTATTTTGTTGCAGACAGCATACATTTCACATTAAATGTTATGGTCGGCGCATTTTTGGGATATGCAACAACGAAACGCTATTCTGTTGCCCTTGTAAGTGGATTATTGGCAGCATTTATATATGAGTCGGTTGTTGCACAAACCTCTATGTTTTTTATTCCTCAAAACCTTGCAGCATTGCTTATTGTTTCAGGAGTAGCGTTTTGGTTGATTGAACATAAAAAAGTTGCAAGTACCTTACTGTTATCGAGTTTTTTAATTCATTATGTAATCGGAGTTCTTGGTGTTTTGATTTTACTTTTACTGTTAGCAAGTGATTATATTAAACATAAGATTAAGTTTAGTATTCCCCGTGTTCTTCCACTGGTAGGGATAGTAACGGTTATAGGTGCAATTATTTTTGCATACTTTGGGGAATTTAACCCATTTTCATCTACCGAAAGCGCACAGTTAACGTTTGGATTGTTAGTCAAAATGGATTACCTTGTAACCTGGTATTCTTTTTTGATTGTAGGGTATGTCGTTGGTATCTGGTATGTACTAAAATCCCAAAGTACCAACAAAAATCTTATTCTGGGATTGTCGCTCGGGTTACTAGCAGCTGTCATTTTACCTATTCCTTACAGTTTAAAGCTTTTTACAGTTGGGAGATATTTTATAAACGTTATTTTAGGAATCGGAATTGTGAGTTTGGTAGATTCTTTCACCCATAGAGTTGTGCGCATTTTAGGATTCAGTATATTGTGGCTCATTTTACTTAATCTATTTATTCACAATGCGGCAACGTTTAAATCGGCATTTCCGTACCATGGAGTAGTTAGCACGGTCTCAACATATGAGCTTAAGGCGATTGATTATATTAAAGAGGCATACTCCAAAAGAGATTATGGTTCAGTGTTATTAGTAAGTGATCCAGCAACACAACACGTGTTTGAGGCGCTAACAGGTATTAATTCGCAAGGTGGAGCTTTTTCAACGAATGAAACACGTAACCTCATATCACAAACCTATCGTGCGCCAGAAGTAGACTCACTATTACAATTATTCACAATCAAAGATGGCATTATTATAAAAGATGTGGATACCATTCTCCTCATTGTTTCGGGTAGGTATATCCAATGGCAAAGTCTTCCTGATGAAAAAATTACCGATCAAACGTTTAATGTGTGGGCTCCACGGGACTTAACTGCACGTGCATTTGAATATATTGATAAGCTAGAAAAAACAGGGGTTGCAACCAAAGTATTTTCAAACCATGGGGTTGCAGTTTTTGAAATTAACAAACCATGAGTAAATACCTAGATTACGCTAAACAAAAACTGCCCGTGAGGCAAATACTGGTATACCCGTTTGTGGGTGGATTTACAACGGGACTTGATTTGTTTTTATACTGGCTTCTTGTTGATAATTTTGGGGTATGGTATTTACATGCAGCAGCTGTAATAAGTCCTGTAACCCTCACTCTAAATTACACGTTGCACCGTGCTTTTACATTTCAAAGTACGGGCAAAAAAAGAACGCAGCTTACAAAATACGTAGGTTTAGTTATTACTAATTATTTAATTGGTCTTGGATTACTCTACGTAGTTGTTGATGTTGCTGGGGTTCATTACTTTATAGGTAGACTCATTGTGTTTGGGGTAATAATGATCTGGAATTTTTTGGCCCTTAAACTTGTTGTTTTTGCTGATTCAAAAGGATAAACTACTTGTCAATTAGTGCCCCATAGTGTTGACTTTTAACTCTACCCCTGTTATAGTTTGAGCGTTAGTACGTTAAAAACTTCATTCGATGACTAACGAGATGTAATCATTTTTTAAGATACAAGTTGTCGTTAGACATACTTGAAGAGATGTAATCATCTCAGGTGGGTTCACATAATGGCAAGGAATTTTCTAACTAAAGATATTTTTTCAAATTACTAGTTACGAATTACTAATCCCTTCCCGTTGAGTGGACTCACCGGTGACCTTTCCCACTTCGTCGTACCAGAACGTAATCTGGAAACTCGAGTTTCAATTTTAGTAAAGGAGCATTGCAATGTTCAACAAAAAGAATTATCGTTTTTGGATGATAACCGCACTGGTGATCAGTATGCTGGCCGTTATGGTCGGCAGTGCGCTGGCTGCAAGCCAGACGTTCTACGCTCCCCAGCGGGGTGTGAACGTTCGGATGGGCCCGACCGTTAGTGCTGACGTCGACGACACGTTCCTCTGTGGAACGGAAGTCGCCGTTGAGGACAGTACTCTCGTGGAGGCGGGTGGTCATGATTGGATGCAGCTCACCGACGGCACTGGCCGTTGGGTTGCAACCGATGTCATGACTACCGAGCCACCCGTCTGTGCAAATACGGCTGCTGCCTCCACCCCGCAAAAGTTTGCCCTATCTGGGACTGCAACCGACACAACCGCCTTGAGTCGGACCTGGTCCGACTGGGGCGTGGAGGTTGAAGGTCTCAATCCCGCTACCATGGCCAAGCTTGCTGTTGTGACAGTGTCTAGCACTGTTACATTCACCGTCAAGGTTAACCAGGACGTTTGGTATCAGGCGGCAACGTCGGTTACTGGCGTAACTCCTCGTCAGCTGTCGTTGAAGGCTGGCGGGCAGTACATCCTGGTTGCCAACCCGGACAACAACGTCTTCTGGAAATCTGCAGTCTCTGCAACGAGCGCAACAACCAACGCCTACTGCAATGGCAGCCTGGTAACCCCGGATCGCTGGGGACTCAGTCACTGCTACAGCCCGATCGTTGCGGTTGGGGCGGTTGGGAACGAGATCGGCGAGTTCGATGTTCCCGGCGATGCAAGTGGCGCTGACCTGGTCATTCAGGTTCAGTTGGAATCCGCTTATTGCAAGTGGAACGGCATGGACGCCGACGGCGGCGTACTCTATGGCTCTGACGGGTCAACGCACGTGGTTGTCCCAGATGTGGTCAATGAGTTCACCCTCAAACCGGGTGTTCATTACAGCATCGGCAACCTTGGTGGTTGCCCCTAGAAGGTCATCGAAATGAAGTTGTAGGAAAAAGAAGGGGTGAGCCATTCGTGGTTCACCCTCTTCTTCGTTTATGGGCGTGTTTTCAGTCCTGAGTGGTTTACGAAGTAATCCTGTCTGGTCTGGAAAGGTTATGAATAAACAAAAAGGCTCAACTCCCGTTATGGGAACTGAGCCTATATTTTTATCTTGCCACACCTGTCATTCTGAACTTGTTTCAGAATCTATAAATGTCTTTGGCCTGATTGGTCTACGCAGTAGTTCTATCTGGTCTAGATATCGACTTAAAACAAACCAGCGAGGATTGCTCCGCAAACCCCACAAGATTGTTTTCAATTACCTCCACAATCGTCATTCCCACGAAAGTGGGAATCCAGTATATGTTTTTCTTATTTCTAGAAGTGATATCGTTTCTACATTGCATGAAAAAGGCCCGACAGTTGTACTAACTGTCGGGCCTTCGTTTGTATCAACACCCCATCTTCAGGGTGCTGAGTTTATTATTGAGACATTCTATTGACGAACACCACTGCCTCAACGGCAGGAGTGAACGTCAGGACGCCACGATGTTCGGGATGCAGGTCGACCACTTTGGTCCAGTCCTGCTCCCCGTTGATGACCGGGACGACATGGGCTCCCAGGGGCATCTGCTCTGGGTTGTGAACGCAGACCTCTATTGAGTTGGTCTGCACCAGGCTGATGACACCCAGCTCTTGTCCCAGAGCGCCGGTCAGCGCGGACTCGTTGCCAAACCAGCCCACTGTCCAGGGCTCGATTTGGCTGAGATCATCCGCCACGCAGCCCGTCAGGGGCGTAGCAGACAGGTGAACTGTGGGTGGCGTGATCACCATCGGCAGGTAGATCTTGGTGATCACGGTCAGTTGAAACTCGGAACAGGCCGGTCCGTAGACCATACCCAGGTACTCTACGGATACGCACACCGTGTGCGTGCCCGTGGTTTGGGGAATCTCCAGGGACGTCAGGATGTCCTGGCTTCCCCGCACCGGGATCGAGACTTTCGGTGTGTACGGGCCCTGAGCAATCCCGTCAATC
>Ga0210021_1001903_pt1 | contig 19012 bp, 7 predicted proteins | sample CryGeymeta201517_FD_183981 | JGI IMG/M metagenome (GOLD analysis project Ga0210021, IMG submission 183981) | Groundwater microbial communities from Crystal Geyser aquifers in Utah, USA - Crystal Geyser metaG 2015-17 (SPAdes) (version 2) | ecosystem: Environmental > Aquatic > Deep subsurface >... | reverse complement strand
CCTGTCGAAGTGTCGGCTTCGCATGGGTTGATGCGATTTCAATCGCAACCCACGGTGGCCGTCCGTGGTTTTTGCCGTTCGTGGAGTAAGGCGACTGGAAGTCGCACCAACAATTGCGAAGTCCACCTTCGTGGACTATTCCACCCCAGCCGACGAAGGTCGGCTTCGCATGGGTTGCGGCGATTTCAATCGCCTACCCACCCGCCAGCGCCAGCAACTGCGGCGGCACCCAGAACTGTCCCTGCCCAAGCACACTGAGCGCCAGCGAGAATAGCAAGATCGCCAGTCCCACCCCAATCAAAACACGATCCTTGAATTTATAAATAAGTCTGCAACCACGTGCGCGGACCGATGCCGAAGGCGCGCAAGTCCATTGCATCTATGATGTCTTCGCTGCCGATGATGGCGTGGATGGTGACGGGCACCATCAGCGGACCCAGTTTACGCACCTGCTCGAACAGCCCGCCTTTTATTTTTTCCAGTTCGTAGCCGCGCGCGCGCTGGGCGTCCATCGTCAGTTGGAAGTCGCGGCTGAAGGTCGGGATGAAGCGCATGGTCAAATCCATGGCGTAGGCGATCTTGTCGGGCAGGCCGAGTCCGCGGAAGGTGATTCCGTACAAAGCGGGGTCGAGCGAGTACGGGATGAGGATCGTCATCACGGCAATACTGGAGACGCGCACGAATTGTGAGACCGCGAAGAAGACGCGCTCGACGGTAATGTCCAACGCGGGCGTCCAGCCGAAGATGGAGAAGGAGGCCTCGAACCGCCGGATGAGATGCTCTTGTACGTACAGTTCCGTCCCGCCGCGGCCGGTTAGGAAGGTGAGGAAAGCGAAGATAAAGACAAAGCCGATAATGAAAAGGAACGCGCGGCGCATTTCGTGCCATTTGACCCCCGAAGTAAGCAGGACAAACAAGGCGATCCCGAAGAACGGCAAGAGGTAGCGCACGTCCCAAAACGCCAGGGTGGACATCAAAAAGCAACCGTAAAACATGATCCAGGCGCGCGGATCGAAGGACTGGATGAAGGAATGTTCACGTTTGCGGTAACGCCAGGCTACGAGCATAGTTATCAGTTATCAGTTATCAGTCATCAGTGGGATCAGTGACCAGCGGCCGGTCAGACCACTGGTCACTGATTACTGATGACTGATTACTATCTTCCCGACTGCTTCTGGACGGCCGCGTACGCGCCCACGAGCAGGGGAACGAGGATGGCGGCGAAGATCAGGTTCGGTCCCGCCGCGGGCAGGAACTCGCCCACGATGGCGGCCGCGGGGCTGTATCCGTTGATCCAGATGTCCGAGATGGCCGCAAAGCCGATGCCGAGGATGTTATACTCAGCACGGTCATAAAAGAACATTTACAATGTAGTGGTCTGTAGAGATTAGACTTGAATTTGACTATAATTTGCGCTCTGAGTACTCTCACAAAATAGCAGGAGCGCAACCATGGTCGAGATTGAATTCGGTTCGGAAGCGGTCGAGCAATTGCATTATGAGCGACGTTATCATCCCCATCCCCGGGTTCGCCAGCGCATGGAAGCCGTGTATTTGAAAGCTCTTGGTTACCAACACCAAGAAATTGGGGGCATCGCGGGTATCAGTCAAAAGACCCTGCGGGGCTACTTGCGGATGTACCAGGTAGGCGGCATTGAAGCGCTGAAGGCGCTGAATTTCTATCGCCCGAAGAGTGAACTGGATGACCATCGTGAGCAGTTGAAAGCGGAGTTTGAAGCTCACCCTGCGAAGAGCATCAAGGAGGCCGTTCAACGGATTGAAAAGCTGACTGACATTCGGCGCAGCCCCACCCAGGTGGTCAAGTTCCTCAAAAAAGACTTGGAACTGAAACGGCTCAAAGTCGGGCACATTCCTTCCAAGGCTGATCCAGAAAAGCAAAAAGCCTTTCTGGAAGAAGAACTTGAACCCCGCTTGGAAGAAGCCAGGCAAGGAAAACGCCACGTGTTCTTTGTAGATGCGGCTCATTTCGTTATGCAACCCTTTCTCGGTTTTCTGTGGTGCTTTGTACGCCAGTTCATTCAAGCGTCCAGTGGTCGCAAACGCTTCAACGTCTTGGGAGCTTTGCACGCTACTACGTTACAGGTCGTTACCTTCACCAATGACTCCTATATCAATTCTCTTTCTGTGGCAAAGCTGATGTGCAAGATAGCAGTTGAGTTTGCGGGTTTACCCATCACCCTGATAATGGATAACGCCCGCTATCAGCATTGCCGCTTCGTTGTGGACTTGGCCACAGCGTTGGGCATTGAGCTTCTGTTTCTGCCATCTTACTCGCCCAATTTGAATCTGATTGAACGCTTGTGGAAGTTCATCAAGAAGAAGTGTCTTTACTCCGAGTATTACGAAATGTTCACAGACTTTAAGCAAGCTATTGTGGGCTGTATCGCTAAAACCGATGGAGAATATAAGCAAGAACTTGCCAGCTTATTGACCCTCAAATTCCAGACATTCGAAAGTGTTACTTTATGACCGTTGTCAGTATATCACCAAGTCCGCTGTACTGATAACTGATGATTGAACTCAACTGCTCCGCTTTGGAAGATGAGTTGGCGGGCAGAATTCGCTCCACAACATCAATTTTTTATTTTACGGAGAAATCGGCAATCGGTACGCAAATAACTGGGCGCTATCTTCAAAATACACAAATATCAATTGATTATTAGTGTCAACAGCTACATAATATCCAAGTTTCCAGGCAGTTCCTCTTTCTGAATAATAGTTTTGAATTGGAGGAGGTGTAAACTGCATCAACTCACTACTAGAGCCATTTGCAGGGTCGAATCTTAATAACTTCCCCTCCAAGGTAAGTACATAAACCCCAAATGAGTTTGCTGCAATCCGAGTAGCAGCAGGCACACCTGAACTCCAAAGCTGATTGCCAGTAAGCTTATCAATAGCAATAATATCTACTTCACCACTGGGTAAACCTGTTTGTTTCTGAAAATACATAATATTTCCAGCGAACTCAAGATTCATTTTATGATCACTCCAAGTCGGTACATTTTCACTCTCACTATAGCTAATTGTTTGAAGGATTTTACCGGTTTCCGTTTCTAAGAGAAAGTGATTTTCGCTAACAGTATCAACGTAAAGTATGTTATCTTGGACAAGTAGTTTGGTTACACTGCGCGTAAAAGGTAAATTTGTTGACCACACTATCTTGCCGTTATCAAGGTCAAGTGCAGTGACTTCCCCAACTCCGCCAACAAATACTAGTGGTACTGAAGCGGCTAAACTGGTTTCATTGCCATTACCATATTGCCAAATGATACTTCCTGTATTTTTATCAATGGCAATTACATGGAATGGATCATTATCAGGCGCATTGCTTCCAATAAATATCAACTTATCCTCCACTGCCATTAGCAGTGACTGATAATCCGGTTCGATGTAAATGCCTTGGCGGACCCACAATTCAGGAATTGGTGATTGACGGTTTGGTAATACCGGCCCCCATGGGGACGTTTGTCTATTCAATAAGGAGAATACAAAAAACACTCCAATGATTATTACCAGAACAACCAAAGCTATAAAGTGCATTATTGAATTGTTTGACTTCATCAGCAATTTCCTATTTCGAATTAACATGTATCTCGTCATAGATCCATGAATAATAGGTTGCGAGCTCAATACCTAACATCTTTACAAGGTTTGACGGAACAGGCACCCTTGCAGGCGAATCAGGATCAAGTGTTATGTCTTGTATTAAAAGTGGTAAGTTTGCTCTTCCGTCATTTAGTATATAACTTTGCTTCTGATAGCCTGGATGCCAGTTGCTTATACCAACGCCCCCTGCAAGGCTAAGACCTGGGATGAGACTTACACCTCCACCAATGCTGTAATATTCTGAAACACCTCTAAGTTCTCCGTCAAACGATGCAAAACCGACTGCACCTACTCCAAGATTAAGGCCTGGAAATCCTGTATTGACTCCGCCGCCAAAGAACATATATGAGCCTTTATATTTACTGTCAATTGTATCTATGTTATTGAATCCGGCAATAACACCATGATATTCCATGACAGAAATACCCGCTTCTATTGTTATTCCTGCGGTTTCATAATTAAATAAGCCTTTTTCCATCGTGCCAAAATCGAAAACCAACTCTGTGCCGCGGCTATAGCTTGCCCCAAAGCTAAAAGCAATAGAATAACCCTCCAAATACCCTGGCGCTTTATATGCAACCGGGCCGTTCCAGCAACCTGAAGTGCCTCCTTGCTGATCTGGTGGCATTACTTGATGATAAATTGACGCTGAGAGGCCGTAATGCCTGCGAACACAATCTTCATACTGAATTCTATCTCCCATTGACTTGCACCATTCAGGAAATCTACCCGATGGGTCAGTAAGATTAACGGGATTTCCTCCTACATAGTTCCAGCGATTCAAAGATTGTGGTGAGTTGTAATTACCATCCCAAGTATCGCGGCTTATGAAACGTCCATCCAGCGGATTGTAATATCTGGCCCTTAAATATGTTAACCCGCTCGCATCCTGTTGCTCGCCTGTGTAGGCATACGCACTAGATCCGCTTCCGGTACTGGATACCACATTTCCATACGGATCATAAGATTTTGTCAGTGTGACTTCACCAGCATTGTTGACGAGTTGTCTTACGCTTCCCAAAGCATCTCCCAGGAAATATTCTGTATTGGTATTGGTTTGCGAGATTCTTCCAAGCCCATAAGTGTAGGTGTTTGTTCCATCACTCAACACTTGAGTTAATTCAGCATTGAGGTCAAGTGTGTAATTGACCCCATCTTGCGAGAGCCTATCGCCAAGTCCGCTATACTGATAACTGCTCACTGTTGACTGACCACTGCTCACTGAACTCAGCCGATTGGCGGAATCGTATGCGTAGGTGTTCTGTCCGTCATTCAAGAGATTGCCGTTTGCATCAAAAGTATAGGCTTGTCCGCCTGCGGTGGTGAGTCTATTCGCAGAATCATACTGATAACTGACATTCGACGTTAGACCTTTGACCATGCTCTCCTGAGTCAACCTGTTGCCAACGGAATCGTAGGCGTAATGATAGGTATCTCCTGTGGAGTAATCCGCAGAGGTCAGCCGGTAGAGCGGATCATATTCATAATTGATGGTGACCGTAGTGTTTTGCTGCTGCAGGAATGAAACAGGTGCATCTGCCTTGAACTGAGGCAGGGCGGGGAAGTTGAAATTGATCAGAGAGACATTGCCAGGAAGCGCGCCAAGCTCGGTCGGAGTGGGTGTTGGAGTTTCAGGGTTCAGAGTCTCGGTTGGTATTGAGGTCTCGGTGGGTGTCGAAGTTTCGGTGGGTGTTTCAGTTGGTGTCGAGGTGTCGGTCGCGGTAGCGGTCGAAGTGTCAGTAGGTGTCGAAGTTTCGGCGGGCGTCTCAGTCGCTGTAGGCGTCAAGGTGTCAATGGGTGTCGAGGTGTCAGTTGGTGTCGAAGTTTCGGTCGCGGTAGCGGTCGAAGTGTCAAGCGGCATGGTGGCAGTTGCTGAAGGCGTAGGTGTGGAGGTCTGTGTTGCGGTAGCGGTGGGGGTGGCGGTAGGCGCGAGGTCGCCGTTGATGCGGATATCGTCCAACTGCCATAGGTCTTTCGTCCACGAGGCGCCTTGCGCGGCGCGGAAGCGGATCAGGACGGTTTGCCCCGCGTAGGATGAGAGAGACACTTCGCGCTGAGTCCAGGTGGTTGTGTTGTTGGCTGCCTTGAATGTGGATACTGTCGTCCAGGTTAACGCATCATCTGTCGAGATTTCAACATAAGCAGTGGTGTCCGATGCCAGCGTGAAGCAGTCAGAGTAACTGAGTTTGAGATTTGTCGCGTCCGCAGGCAGGGCGACTCCGCCATTGAGCGTGAGCGCAAAATTTGTGCTGCGCTGGTAATCATTGGTTGGGTTCAACGACCATGAGAAGGTGTCGCCGTTGCCTGCGGTATCTATAATGACCCATTGGCCGTCGGGGAGCCAGTGATCAGTGATCAGTGGGTCAGTGATCAGGTCTTCGAAGGGGAAGGCGATGGGTTGCGTTTGTCGTTCGCCGATGCGGATGGCATCCAGCATCCAAACGTCTTTCGTCCACGAGGAACCCTGCACTGCGCGGAAGCGGATGTGGATGGATTGACCCTTGAAGGCATCCAATGATACGCGGCGCAATGCCCAATCCGCGCGGTTGTAGGATGAATTGAATGTGGCAATCGCCGCCCAAGTGATGCCATCATCGGTGGACGCTTCCACTTTGAGCGTGGTATCGGAGGCGATGTTCAGGCGGTCATCATAAGTGAGTTCGGGGCGTATTGCATCGGATGGGATCGCGATCTGCCCACTCAATTCAAGCGAGAAATCTGTGCTGCGCTGGTAATCGTTCGTGGGGTTGAGCGACCAGGCGAAGCCATCGCCGTGACCGCTGTTTGCGGCAATCGCCCATTGACCGTCGGGTTCAAAATTTCCGAAGCCTGAGTTGCCGGAAATCGCATCCTGATAGGGGAAACCCAGCGCGGGCATAACGAGGCGTTCGCCAACGCGGATGTCGTCTATCAGCCAGGTATCCTTTGTCCAGGCGGAACCCTGCGCGGCGCGGAAGCGCAGGCGGAGGGTCTGTCCTTTGTATGCATCCAATGAAGCGCGGCGCAAAATCCAATCGGAGCGGTTGTATGCGGAGGTGTACGATTTGATCGGCGTCCAGGTCAGCCCGTCATCGGTGGAGGTTTCAATCGTCAGCGTGGTATCCGAAGCGATGTTCAAGCGGTCAAAGTATGTGAGTTCGGGACGCACTGCGTCTGCCGGGATGGTAATTGCTGTGTTCAACGCGAGACTGAAATCTGTGTTGCGTTGGTAATCATTGGTTGGATTCAACGACCACGCGTGTGTGGCGGAATGGGATTCGGTTTCAACCAACGCCCACTGGCCGCTCAACTGCCAGTCTGCCGAACCAGTTTCAAGGTCCGCAGTGAACGGGAAGTTGCCCTGCGTCGGAGACTGGTGTTCGCCAATCGAAATATCATCCAGCCGCCAGGTGTCCTTCGTCCACGCGGAACCTTGCGCGGCGCGGAAGCGGATGCGGATGGTCTGTCCCTTGAAGGCTTCGAGTGAGGCGCTTCGTTGAATCCAATCACTCCTGTTATGTAAAGATGTGAAGGTTGCGATAGATGCCCAACTCAAGCCATCATCGGTGGACGCTTCCACCTTGAGCGTGGTGTCGGTGGCGATGTTGAGATGATCGTACCAACTGAGTTCGGGACGCGCCGCATCTGCCGGGACCTGTACCTGCCCGGTCAGTTCGGCGGAGAAATCCGTACTGCGCTGATAGTCGTTCGTTGGGTTGAGGTCGAGTGAAGCGCTTCCAGTATGTGTTTCAAGGCTGCCCAGCGACCACTGCCCGTCGAACTCCCAATTTGCAAAACCGTTCTCAAGCCCATCGCTAAATGGATAGGCGAGCGCGGGCGCGGCGGCATGTTCGCCGATATGAATATCATCCAAAACCCAAACATCCTTCGTCCATGAAGAACCCTGCGCGGCGCGGAAGCGCAGGCGGAGGGTCTGTCCTTTGTATGCGTCCAATGAAGCGCGGCGCAAAATCCAATCGGAGCGGTTGTATGCGGAGGTGTACGATTTGATCGGCGTCCAGGTCAACCCGTCATCGGTGGAGGCTTCAATCGTCAGCGTGGTATCCGAAGCGATGTTCAAGCGGTCATAGTAGCTGAGTTCGGGGCGCACTGCGTCTGACGGGATGGTAATTGCCGTGGTCAACGCGAGGCTGAAATCGGTACTGCGCTGATAATCGTTGGTCGGGTTCAACGACCAGGCGTGTGTGGCGGAATGTGATTCGGTTTCGGTCAATGCCCACTGTCCGCTCAACTGCCAGTCTGCCGAACCAGTTTCCAGGTCCGCAGTGAACGGGAAGTTGCCCTGCAGCGGAGACTGGTGTTCGCCAATCGAAATATCATCCAGCCGCCAGGTATCCTTCGTCCACGCCGAACCCTGCACCGCGCGGAAGCGAATGCGAATGGTCTGCCCCTTGAAAGACTCAAGTGAAGCGCTTCGTTGAATCCAATCGCTTCTGTTATGTGCGGATGTGAAGGTTGTGATGGATGCCCAACTCAAGCCATCATCGGTCGTCACTTCCACCTTGAGCGTGGTGTCGGCGGCGACGTTGAGATGATCGTACCAACTGAGTTCGGGACGCGCCGCATCTGCCGGGACGTTGACCTGCCCGGTCAATTCGACGGAGAAATCTGTGCCGCGCTGATAGTCGTTCGTTGGGTTGAGGTCGAGTGAAGCGCTTCCAGTATGCGCTTCAAGGCTGCCGGACGACCACTGCCCGCTGAACTCCCAATTTGCAAAACCGTTCTCAAGCCCATCGCTAAATGGATAGGTCAGCGCGGGCGCGGCAACACGCTCGCCGATACGAATATCATCCAAAACCCAAACGTCTTTTGTCCACGAAGATCCCTGCACGGCGCGGAAACGGATGTGGACGGCCTGTCCCTTGAAGGCTTCGAGGGATGCGCTTCTCTTGATCCAGTCGTTTCTGTTATATGCCGATGTAAATGTGGTGATGGGATTCCAGGTGATGCCGTCATCGGTTGTGGCTTCCACGGTTAATGTTGTATCCGAAGCGACGTTGAGATGGTCATACCAACTGAGTTCGGGACGCGCCGCATCCGCCGGGATGGTGACCTGCCCGGTCAATTCGACGGAGAAATCGGTATTCCGCTGATAGTCGTTCGCGGGATTCATGTTGAGCGCCGAGGCTCCGCTGTAAACCTCACCGCCGCTCAATGCCCATTGCCCGCTAACTTCCCAATTCGCCGCGCCGCTTTCCAGGTCATCACCAAACGGGAGAGTGATCTGCGCGGGCGTTTCGCGTTCGCCGAGGCGCACATCGTCCACGAGCCATTGGTCTTTCGTCCATGAAGCGCCCTGCGCAGCGCGGAAGCGAATGCGGATGTCTTGTCCTTTGTAGGCATCCAGGGAAATACGATATGAAATCCAATCGGCATGGTTATACAAGGAAGTATAAGTTTTCAAGGCTTCCCAAGTGACTCCGTTATCGGTTGTGACTTCCACGTTGAAGGCGGAATCCGAGGCGGCAGTAAGCGAGGCGAAGAAGGTCAGTTCGGGGCGATTGGCGTCAGCCGGAAGCGCGATCGTTTTGGTCAACTCCAGGCTGTAATCTGTGCTGCGCTGGTAATCATTGGTTGGGTTCAACGACCACGCATGAGATGGGCTGTGTGAGTTCGTATCCACTTGCGCCCAGCCGCCGCTCGCGCTCCAGTCGCCCGCGCCCGATTCCATATCGTCGCTCAGGTAAACCGGCCCGGTCTGGGGATTCATTTCCGGCATTGTTTCAACGGCCTGCGTGCGGTTGCCGACCTTATCGTAAGTGTACTGGAAGGAAGAAAGCGTCTCTGTTCCCTGCGCGTGGGAGATCGAGAGTAACCGGCTGGCGTCATCGTAGGCGTATGCGGTATTGATATCACCTGACCTTGAAACTTGAACAAGCCGGTTCGCATTATCGTATTGATATTGAACGGCAGGCGCCGATCCGCCCACACTTGCCAGGCGGTTGGCAGGATCGTAGGTATAGGAAACAGCCTGAGAGCCAGGGTAAATAACCGAGGTTTTGTTGCCCGCAGGGTCATACGTGTACGCTACGGTCTTGTTGAAGGGATCGGTAATGGCAGTGACCTGATTCAGCGGGTTATATGCCCAGGTGGTCGTCCCAAGTCCATCGGCCATGCTGAGGCGGCGCCCGGCGTTGTCATAAGTGAATGCCACATCGTTGGCGTCTGCATAATCTATGGTAGACAGACGATTGGTCTCATCGTAATCAAAATTCGTCTCTACACCGTTGGCATCCGTCATCGAAACGCGGTTGCCCAGCGCGTCATAGGCATAACTCCACGTATTACCGAGCGGGTCGGTTTCAGAGACAAGGCGGTTCAGCGCATCATAAGTGAATGATGTGGTATGTCCATTGCCGTCTGTAATACCAAGACGGTTGCCGTTCGCGTCATACGTGTATTCCGTGCGGACATTGATCTCCGCTGTGGCTTGGAATCCGGGCTTGTAGTTTTCAAGCACTGCGGTTAAACGCCCGAGCGCGTCGTATTCGTAGCCAGTGGTCAGACCCTCGGCATCGGTGGTGGCAACCAGTTCACCGCGCGCATTGTATGCTTGCGTCGTTTCATTCCCAAGCGCGTCGCGGTAAACGATCGGCTGGTTGAGCGCGTTGTACGTGGTTACGGTTGTATTGCCTAATCCGTCGGTGGATGTGACCAGGTTACCCGCCGCATCATAGCCGTTTGTGCCGCTAATTCCGTTCGCGTCGGTAAAAGATAGCGGACGATTGAGCGCATCATACACATTGGAAGTTGTGTGCCCATTCGCGTCGGTGGTTGTGAGGCGGTTACCCACTGCGTCATAAGTAAATGAGACGCTGTGATTAAGCGCATCCGTCTGCGAAATGAGACGGCCCAGGTTGTCATAACTGAAAGACACAGATTGATTGTTGGGATCTGTGCGTGTCAGCGTTTGCCCAAGCGCGTCATACGACATAGTGGAAGTATGCCCAAGCGCATCGGTCACGGCAACGGTTCGATTAAGCTCATCATAGGTAAACGTGCTTTCGTTGCCCAATGCATCCGTAACAGATGTGCGCCTTCCGAGCGCGTCATATTGATAGGATGTGATGTTCCCCAGCGCATCCGTCACGCTGAACTGTCTGCCGGCCGCGTCGTAAGCATAAGTAGTGGCGTTTCCGCGCGCGTCCCTCGTCTGCACGAGTTGGCCTGCCGCGTTATAGAAGTTTTCAGTAAAGTTGCCTAAAGCATCTGTTGTTTTGATCATGCGCCCCAGCGCATCGTATTCATAGTGCGTATTATTGCCCAATACATCTGTGGTCGTAACCAGGTTGCCCAAACCATTGTATGTATTATGAGTCGTCTCGCCATTCGGCTGGGTCACTGCAACCACACGTTTCAGTGAATCATACGTGTAACTGGTCTCGCGCCCCAGCGCGTCCGTTGTGCTGGCAACTGTGCCATCCGCGTTATAGACAGTGTTGGTGGCATTACCCAGCGCATCAATGGTCTTCACCAATCGCCCGGCGGCATCGTATTCGTATTGTGTCACACGCAAAAGTGCATCTGTCGTCGAGATCAGTTGTCCCGCCGCATTATACTGATTACTGCTCACTAATAACTGATCACTGATTACTGTGATCAACCTGCCCGCGTTGTCATAGGCGTACTGCGTGGTTCGGCTCAAAGTATCTGTCACTGCAATCTGGTTGCCGCGCGCGTCATATTGATAGGATGTGACGATGTTCCACTTATTATCCTGATTCTGTGACTTGCCCGCATCATAATTTAACGTCTGGCTGGTCAGGTGTCCTGCGGCATCATACACACTATGGGTCACGCGCCCCAGCGGATCAGTCGTATCCGTCAGGCGGCCCAGGTCATCATAGGTGTATGTCCAGGTCTGGCTTGATGGATCGGTCATGGAGATGCGCTGGCCATGCACATCGTATGTATAAGTTGTGATGCGGTTCAGCGGGTCGGTGACCGAGGCCAGGTTGCCCTCGGGGGTGTAGGTGTAGCTGGTTTCCTGATTCAACGCATCCGTCGAGCTGGTCAGCAATTTGCCGTCATACTCAAAAGTGGTCAGAAATCCGCCCGCATCAACTATGGAAGTCGGGTTGTTGAGCGCATCGTAGGTGATGTTTGTCTCGTTGCCATCCGCATCCACTACGCGGTTTAAGTTCGCGCCGTTTGCGCTCCAGGCCAGGGTCGTCGTCCCGCCGCCTGAATCAGTGATGGTCGCCGGGCGGAAGTTGGAGTCATAGACCTTGCTGGTTGCGCCTCCCAAAGCATCCGCCTGCCCGGTGAGCGTGCCGCGTCCATCGTACGTGTGGGTCGCGGCGTTTCCCAAAGCGTCCACCACGCTGGTCGTGCCATCCTCGTTATAGGTCAACGCAACCAACAGTTCCCCGGCGCCATTGTACTGGCGTACTGCGCGTCCCTGGCTGTCGAACTCGGTGCGCTCCACGGTCACTCCGCCCGGGTCCACCACCTCGGTCAGAAAGTGGGGATGGGCCGGGTCGCTGTATTGGTATATCCAGGTCTGTTCCATGACGTCTGTGACCGAGACCAGGTCGCCAGTCTGAATGTCGTAGACAAAACCAACCTGGCGCCCGCTGTGATCGGCTACAGACGCAATCCTCCCCTGGTTGTCATAGCTCAGTTCGAGATAGCGCAGGCCGCTGCCATCGCTCACTTGTTGCAAGCGGCCTTCTGCATTGTACTCATAATGCAGGGCTGCGCCTTGTGGATTGCTCAAGCTCACCAGGCGGCCTGCAGAATCGAAGGTATAGACCGACTGGCTGTTATTGGTGTAGGTGTATCCTTCGCCCTGCCGTTCCAATTGGCCGCACACCCCCGGATATGGCGAGTAGGTGCCGTCTTCGTTTATGCTGAATTCGTAGCGGTTGGCCGAATGCGCCTTGAATAAGATCGCGCCTTCACGCCCGCCGGGGTCGCCGGGGAAAATCAGGCGCGTATCCAGGTTATGTGTCCAGCCGCTGCCGAGCAATTCTCCTTCAACGTCCACCGCCATGGAGCCATACCAGCGCTGGAAAGTCAGCGGCCCGGCTGGGGTGGGGATGGAGAGGTCCGTGATCGAATAATCGTGGCTGCCGGTGCGGGTGCTGATTGGGCCGCCGGCTGATCCCTGGGTGCCGAGAAGAGCGCCGCCGGTGCAGTTGTCGTCGCAGAAGCTCCACGGCCAATCGGAGGGGATCGGCCGAAGCTGGCAGCTTGTATCCACCAACTCGGTAGTGACTTCGCTGATCAGCGGGGTCATCGGTACACCCAGGTAATTGCTTTGGTGATACTCGGCGCTGAAGGCGATGAACCGTCCGGGGGTGTCGCTGCGTAAGCGCCATAAAATTTCCAGCTGCTCGCCGGGCGGAATGTCTCCCAATTCCAGGTTGAGCACGTTCGCCTGGGGTACCCCGCCCACAATGGCGCTGACGATCTCGAAGCTAACCGGGTGGCCGGTGGCGCTCGTGACCACCGGCTGGGCGGTGTTGAAGCGCACATCTCTCGCCCAGCCCAGGCCCTTGTTCTCGATCAGCACTCGCAAGTCGAACTCGGTGCAGTATTCCTCGGGCGAGGGCAGCTCATAATGCAGCGCCAGGTCGGGCGCGGGGTAGACTGTGACCCATTGCGGAACGGTCTGGAACGAGTAATCAGCGCCAGCCCAGCGGTAGGCAACAAGCGCCGACACCAGGAATTTAACCCCGTTGGGATCGCTCACATTCAGCCCGCTGGGCAGGATCAGCCAGTCACCGCCTGCCGCGTCCCCCACTGCCAACGATCCCGGCAACGTAGAAATCCCCGGAAGGATGATGAAGCCGCCCGTCTGGTCTTGCAGGTCGGCATCCTGGATCTTAATCTCGACCGATAGGTTTTGGAGGGCGTCGGTGCTGGTGTTCTCCAGCCACAGGCTGGCATTGAAGCCTTCGCCCTCCAGCATCACGGCTTGCGAAAGCTCCAGTTGAGCCGTCTCGTGGTGGTTGCCTTCGTAGGTGGGGGGCGGCACGTGCAATGGAACGTTTATCCCGTTGCCGCTTTCGTGCCACGTGCCGCCGTTGTCGCCCCAACTGCACTCCGGCGGGTGGCACCAATCGGGTGCGGGTGCGGGGGGGCCGCCTTCGTACTCATAAGTCATATACAGGGTGATTTCGTACCCCACGTCCATGGGAACGACTTCCCAGGTGTAGATGAAGTGATCGGCATCTAGGTACAGATTCTGCCCTTGGGCGCCGTTCCCGGGCTGCATGGTCAACTGACCCTCAGCGGCAGCATAGCCATCGGCAAACACATGGTAGGCGTAATCGCCGGCTTCCAGGCTGCTAAATTGCGCTGCTCCGCCGGGGTCCAAGCGTTGGCTGTATTGTGGCTGGTAGCTGACCTGCTCGCCGCTGGGGAGTTGCAAAGTCGCCGGCTGCAAACGGGTGAGCAGGACCCTGCCGCTGGTGGTGATCGGCTGGCTCTCCTGCAGGTCGAAGGCGGTCACCTGCAAGTCGCGCGTCTCTTCTGAAGCAACCTCTAGCGTCAGGGCGATGTAGCCCAGTTGTCCGCTATCGGCGCTCACGGTGATGTAATCCTGGTAGATGCCCGCCTCCTGGGTCAGCGGCGGGCTGGCGAAAATGGTGAAATCCTGGCTTGCGCCGGGGGCCAATTGCGCCAGGCTCGCTGGATCAACCGCAGCCCAGGAGATATGGGGCGGGGGGAGAATCGTGACATTGATCATCTCAGCCAGGCCGCGGTTCGTTACGGTGATTGCCAGGCTGGCGCTCTCACCCCGGATTACGTTCAGTGTCGGGCTGGTAGGAGATAGCTCCAAAACCGGCGTCGGCGTTTCCACCATGGTGGTCTGTGCCGCGGAGTTGTTCGCGTAACTCTCCTCCGCAGTGGACGCGCTGGCCGTCGCGGTGTTGGTGATCTGGCCGGAAACTCCCTCAGCGATCAGGGCGACTAGCTCCAGGGAGGCAGTTTCTCCAGCGGCCAATGCACCCACATCCCAGGTGACCGTGTTGCCATCCAAGCTGTACACCCCACTCGCAGAAATGAAGGTTAACCCCACAGGCAGGGTATCCGTAACCGACACACCCGCAGCCTCCATCAGTCCCAGGTTCTTCACCTGGAGAGTATAGGTGATCGGATAACCGGCCGTGGCGTGGCTGGAGGATGTTCCCAGGTTGGTGGGGGCTGTGGCGGAGAGGCTTACAGCCAAGTCGGCCCCGTAGAAGGTTGGCGTGGCCGTTTCTGACAGCGTCACACCATCCACGCTGGCGGTGATGACTACGGTTTCCCGTACAAGGTCGGTTATGCTGCCGCTTGCCCTGCCCAGATTATCGGTTGGGGCAGTTGGCTGTGTAATGACTGCGTTTCCTGTAGATTGCAAGACAACATTTGCGCCTTGAATCAAATTGCTGTAACTATCCCTGGCTGTCACCGTAACCGTGATAGGCGTTTGCCCGTCTGCGGGCGCGCTGGCCGGGCTGGCTGTAACCAATGAAGTCGTTGCGCTAACGGGACCTGGAACAAATTCCACAGTTCCCTGCTGGATAATAAGTTCCTGCCCACTGCGCGCTTTGATCGTGCGCGTGCCTGTGGTGGTTGTAGTGAGCGTTGCAGTCACCACTCCATTCGCATCAGTATTCCCAATCAGGATGTATTGATTGGGATTCACCATTTGGTTGTTGACATACAAACTGTCTCCCAATGAAACGGCAATCTCAACCGGTTTGTTTGGCATCAGGTAGCCGTTCACATTCTTTAGAGTGACGGTAACCGTGACCGTCGTTGTGCCATCAGCCGTAACTTGGGATGGAGAGATTTGAACGGTGGAATTCGCCAGATCCAGCGAATCAAGATAAACACTGCCTTCGCCAGCAATCTCGTAACCGGTTCCTCCCAATACCGAGTAAATCCCTGTATAGGTTGAGTTGGTTGTATAAATTGCAATGCGACCACCCGCACCGCTTCCCCCACCAGCGCTGTCTGAGCCACCATTGGCATGGATCGTACCGGTGCCGGTCAGAGTAACCGCTTGAATCAAAATGCTGCCGCCAGATCCGCCGCCAGCTCTCTTTCCACCAGAGCCTCCATCTGCAGTAATGGCTCCATCCACAGTTAAAGTATTGCTGACGATCAGATGGATTGCTCCACCACCCGCCCATCCAGGGCAGGTGGAAATGAGGCCGCATCTACCTGATCCACCCGCACTGCCCAAATCTGTGGGATTGGTCACCGATCCATACGCGGGGCCTCCACTTCCATTGCCATCCTGGCCTTGGGCGCCATAGCCCGCTCCACCCCCGGTCCAGATCGCTCCCGTGCCTCCTCCTGGTCCCCCTCCAATACCCATAGTTCCTTGATAGCCTGCGCTGTCCGAACTGATCATCCCGCTTGCTTCAACAGTTAGATAATTTGTATTTATTGTTACGCCTTGGTTCAAACTTGGATTGCCCTGAAGAATTAAGACCCCTCCTGCTTGAACTGTTATGCTGTTGTATGTGTAGGTGCCAGCCGCTAAATTGCAAGCATCGCCAGTAGGGATCACCAAATCCTCATTTGTCCGGCAGTGAAAATGCACATCAACGGTTTGCAGGATTTGAGTGTCGTTAATTACTGCTGAAACTGTAATGAGTTCAAGCGTCTCGTCTGTTATGGATGCTGTTATCTTTCCCTGCGCATCGGTTATCGCGCTGGATTGGGATACCACCGCGCTCCCATTCGCATTTACATCAACAGTTGCGTCAGGTACGGGGTTGTCGTATGCATCCAGGGCTGTAACAATGATCGTTGCTGGAGTAATCCCATCGTTCTTTACCTCTGTCAGGTCCGTCGTAATTGTCGATTTTTGCAGGCTGACAGAGCCAGGAACAAAAGTGACAGTCGGTTTGCTATATAAAATAGTGCCCTGGGTCTGATCGAAAATAGTTATTGTTTTTACTTCCGCCCGAGTGGATTTGAGAAAAAATATTGCAGAACCATTGATGTCTGTTTGCACTGTAGCTGGAGAAATAGTATTTCCAGTGCCGCTTGCGGTAAGTGAGACGGTATGGTTTGGAAGCAGGTTGCCATAGCTGTCTTTTAGCGTAATATCAATCGTTACTGTATTGAGATCATTTGCAATGATTGAATCACTAGAGAGGGATACAACGGATTGATCGTGGCACTTCCCCTCGCCTCCCGCATTGAACAGACTGACTACTTCCGTTTCTGATAAAGCGCGATTATATACATCAACTTCGTCCAGCAGACCCTTCCAATTACGCCCCTCCCCGCCTCCCCATCTTCCAAATATAAGGGAATTGTATGAGGAGTAATTAATAGCTCCCCAATTGCCAGACCCTGATAAATTACCATTCAGATATTCACGATAGTTACCGCTGCTATCATGAATGACGGTTAAATGTTGCCATTGATCTGCCGTTAAATTAAAAACCTGTCCCCAAGAGTATTGATTAGTTACGCCGCCATTTTGTTGAATTACCCAATTTACCCCTGACCTGTGGTTGTTATCCATAATATCTGCATAGGTGCGCTGTGTGTTCCCCGGTTTGACCCACATTGTGATAGTAAAGTCTTGATATGTAAACCAGCTTCCCAAACCAAGATAGTCATCAACTCCATCAAAACTAAACGCCTGTCCCACCTTTCCTGGCGCAAAGGCTACTCCAAGAAATGGTGTACCATGATGTCCGCCTACGATATCATTCCAATCTCCATCTGCTGTCCACCAATCTACCAGCCCCGCTGGGGGTTGAACACAGCTATTGCTTTGATATAAGTGAGTTGGATTTGAAAACTGATTCCCTGATTCCGCAACATCCAATCCCACATTAAGTGAATCTTTTCCAATAGAGCTTGTCGTGCGCTCATCGAAATTCGAATTGAGCGAAGAATCCGAATATCTCTCAACTTTCCTGGGTTCGGAGTGAACGAACGATGGGGGAGTGTAAACCTCATCAGCAGCGACTGGGCTTCCCTGCGCAGCTGATCCAGAAATCTCTCTGCTTTCAGCGCGCGCTTGAACTATGCCCGTAAAGTTTGACAACAAGACGCACAACAACATAAGCGCATTGACAAGTTTTATTCCCATCTTGCGCAAGATACCCAAGAAAGTTTTCGAAAAATGAGACACAAACATGATATCCTCCAAATTCGTTGTTATTTTTCGGGGGTGATCTTGATTACCCCAACCGAGTTGCGGCTTGCAATATTTCTATAGCAACAGAATACAAGAAACGAGAACCTTTGTCAATAAGGCAAATGTTTGGTGATTACCACAAGTTCAGGCGGCAGTTGGACTGCCGCCGTTCGCCCGCAGTGCAACTGCGGGCGAACGGCGGCTTGTGGGTAATCACCAGGAAAATAGGTAACGGTTGGATATAAATTGTCTCGGGCAAATACGATGAAACCTACAACTGCAATAACCAGCGCGATTGCTCCCTTAATCCAATCCGGTACGTTAGTTAACCACCTCATTTTTGCCTCCTGTTACCAAATGAGCTATAAGGGTGTTGTCACAGTGAGGCGGGCTTGGACTTCCTGTCAAAACGAGACACTGTTTGAGCATAGTATAAACCAAATTTTATGAAATAACACAACACTGCGCGCTGCGCAAATTCAAGCCGCTTCTACATGCCAACGTCCTTCGACGTCGGTATGTAGAAGCGGCTTTGCCGCTTCACATTTCACCCTTGGAGGTATGTATCATGTTTGCTTCAATCGTCATCGTCATTTTGGCTGTCCTGCTTGGAGGCCTATCCATCTTTGCCCAGTTCACAAACCGCGAACGCCGCGAGCAACTCCGCGTGCTCGAAACACCAGCCGGGGTCATCGTTTTCGTCGCGATCTTCTGGCTAACATCCCAGGCTCATCACTCGGATATTATGTCGCTCGCCCTCAAGATTGCTCTTGTGGCCGCCCTGCTAATTCCAGCGGCAACCTACGCTTTCAGCCCGGCCCGCAAAGATACAGAGGGCGACTCTCGTCATCCGCAGGTTCGCTCCCAGAACCATGCCAGTCCTCAGCGCCAGGCATCGGTCGGTAACAACATGCCCGACCCTGCCGCCGAATCCCTCGATGATGAAAACCTGGTCATCCTGGATGGTGAAGTAATAGACGTAGCAGAGGCTGTTATGCCCCTGCTGGATCAAGGTAGGGCATAATGCCCAGCCCCAAAACGCAAAACCACTTTTTTGGAGGTATGTCCCATGACTATAGCATCCCCTTTGGGGACAACTGTCACTACACAAACCGGCCTGGTTGGCTTCCTGTGTGAAGTCACCGAAGAACCGGTCTCATTCGATGAGTGCCTGGCCTGCGCCCAACGCGGCGCGCCAGGTTGTCCGATGATCCCCGCCGCCATCCACGATATCGCAAGCTCGATCCGCGACCCGGAGTACGCCAACAATCTCGCGAGCCAA
>Ga0210021_1001900_pt1 | contig 19036 bp, 15 predicted proteins | sample CryGeymeta201517_FD_183981 | JGI IMG/M metagenome (GOLD analysis project Ga0210021, IMG submission 183981) | Groundwater microbial communities from Crystal Geyser aquifers in Utah, USA - Crystal Geyser metaG 2015-17 (SPAdes) (version 2) | ecosystem: Environmental > Aquatic > Deep subsurface >... | reverse complement strand
GTATACAACATCAAGAACAGCTTAAATCGTTAATTAAAGCAATAGCAAAGCTCATTAGTAAAAAGATCAAATTTGTTATTGTTCATGGCGGAGGGCCTCAAGCTGATCTGTTGAATCAGAAGTTAGGTGTTCCAATAAAGAAAGTTAACGGTAGAAGAATAACGGATAGTCAAACATTATCAACCGTAAAAATGGTTTATAAGGGTCTGTTAAATACCGATCTAGTTAGCTTGTGCCAAAAATTCAAAATACCAGCAGTTGGTATTTCTGGAGTCGATGGAAAAGTTGCCGAAGTTATTAAAAGATCATTAATTAATAATATTGATTTTGGATTTGTGGGCGATATTAAAAAAATAAACTGTAATTTGATATCGACACTTTTGATTAAAGAATATGTCCCTATTATTGCTTGTCTTGGAATAAATAATTACGGACAAGTTTTCAACGTCAATGCCGATACATTAGCGACTCAAATCGCTATAGCGTTAAAATCAGATAAATTAATTTTTATTACCGATGTCAAAGGAATTTCCGAAAATAAAAAATTAAAATATATTAAAAAATTGTCAATAATAAATGCAGTCGAGATGATTAAAAAAGGAATCATCATCAAGGGGATGATCCCAAAAATAGAAAATATAAAAAGTGCAGTTGAAAACGGTGTTAAAAATGTATTAATTGTTGGTGGTTTGAATAAAGTTACAAAATGGACTAATGCTATTGAAAATAACAGTTATGGAACAATAATGGTTCCGCATTAATAATTAAATATTGAAATATATGAAACCTTCAAACAAACATTTTTACAATACGGCTGATTTTACCCAGAAAGAGATTAATAATTTGATTGATTTGGCTCTGGCAATGAAAAAGGGGAAGATTAAAAAAAGTCTGTCAGGAAAATCACTGGCAATGTTATTTTTTAACCCGTCTTTAAGAACGCGTTTGTCTTTTATAATTGCCATGCAAAAACTGGGAGGGCTTGGAGTTGATTTCCCAATAAAAGATGGTTACACGTTTGAATATAACCTTGGGGAAATTATGGACAAAGGAACAATTGAACATGTTAAAGATGCTGCTAAAGTAATCTCCAGTTATTGTAATGCAATTGCTATCCGATCAAGTGAGTTGATCACATCAAGTGCAGAAAGCGTAAAAGTTCAAGGTTGGTCAGAGTTAAAAAAAGACAAGACCATGAAAAGTTTTATGGAATACGCCACTGTACCAATTATTAATATGGAATCTAATGTTTATCATCCATGTCAAGGATTAGGAGACGCAGTTACCATTAAAGAAAAATTGGGAAAGCCGAAAAAGAAAAAATATGTGATGACCTGGGTATATCACCCAAAATCCTTACCAATGGCAACACCTAATTCCCAAATTCTTTCGGCTTGTGACTTGGGAATGGATGTGGAAATCACACATCCTAAAGGTTGGGAGTTAGACCCTGATATTTTAAAGACAATGAAACAAAGAGTGATGGAAACAGGCGGAAGTTTAAACATTACCCATTCGCAAAAAGAAGCTTGTCAAAATGCTGATGTAGTTTGCGCGAAAAGCTGGGGAGCTTTAAAAAATTATGGTAACTGGGAACACGAAAAAAAGATAAAGGAAAATCTCAAAGAATGGATTGTTAATAAAGAATTAATGGATTTGACGAATAATGCGATTTTTATGCACTGTTTACCGGTTCGAAGAAACGTTGAGGTAACCGACGAAGTAATTGACAGTAAGAATTCAGTTGTGATTACCGAAGCAGAAAATCGCATGTGGGCACAGATGGCAATTTTAAGTTCATTAATCTAATATATGAAAAAACAAAAAAATAATCAAAAACAATTAGGAGTAACCGATTTTATCGTTTCACCAAAACAAATGTCTTTGGATATGGCGATGGTTCCCTATGATATTTGGGGAACAACCGCTCACGTGCTTATGCTTTTTAAACAAAAAATTATAAGCAAAGAAGAGGTAAAAAAGATTCTCAAAGCATTACAAGAAATCGAAAAAGAATTAAAAAAAGAAAAATTTGTTATTGATTCTAATAAAGGAGCTCAATTATCACTGGAAGCGAAAATTATTGAAAAGGCTGCAATTGTTGGATTCAGCGTTCACACCGGAAGAAGCAGAAATGACCAGGTTATGGTAACCGAAATGCTTTATTTAAAAGAGCAGATATTAATAGTGGTACAAAAGTTAGCGTTTATTCAAAAGGAATTATTTTCGTTGGCTCAAAAACATGTGAATACGGTAATGCCCGGATACACCCATATGCAACCAGCCAAACCAACCACATTTGGACAATGGTGTTTGGCTTATTTTTATGGTTTTTCCAAAGCCTTTGAAACACTAAAGCATTATTATCAACTCTATAATCTAAACCCATTAGGAGCATGTGAATCATATGGAACTTCCTGGCCGATTAATCGAAAGTACACAACCGATTTACTGGAATTTAAGGAACCTTGGGAAATTCCACAAGATGCGATTTCTTCAAGAGGGTTTCCTCAACTGGGTTACTTAACAGCGTTATCTGAAATATGTTTAGTCGCCAGTAAGCTGGCACAAGATTTATTACTTTTCAATACTTTTGAATTTAATCTGATTGCTTTAGGAGATGCGGTTGCCCAACGTATGCATCCCATTACCGGCTCGTCAGTTATGGCGCAAAAGAAAAACCCGGACGCACTTGAATTAATTCGTTCCACCGCACCACAGGTCAGCGGCTTTGTTTCAATTATGTCAAATATCTTGAGTAGTTTACCAATGGGATATAACCGTGACTCTCGGGAAGCGAAAGAATATATTAATTTAGGATTATCTAAAACTTTAGCAATGCTTAATGCTTTGAAAATAGTGTTAAATTTTATTCAGGTAAACAAGGAACAGATGAAAAAGTCAGTAATGACCAACTATTCGTTAACTACTGACTTAGCCGATTATATTTCCCAAAAAAATAAGGTTGGTTATCGTCTTGTATATAAGATTGTTGGCCAAGTTGTTAATGAGAAGATTAATTATGGAAAATTCTTAAGTGATATTTCAGCTCATGAAATAATCAAAAAAGCTGAAGAGCTAAAAATTAAATTGAAAATTACTGAAACAGAAATAGAAGAATTATTAGATTCACAAAATGCCGTTGCAAAACGCCAGCATATTGGTGGTAGCAGTCCCCAATCCATGAATGAATCACTTAATAAGGTCAAGAAAAATATTGAAAAGCTGGATTTGTGGCTGAAAAACAAACAAAAATTAATTTCTGTTTCTAAAGAAAAAATTCATAAACAAATTATAAATTTATTAACCAAATGATATGAAAACTCAATTTTTCGGGAAGGATTTTATAAATTGCAATGATTGGAATAAGGATGAACTAGAAACAGCCATTGACGTTGCCTTTGATTTAAAGAAAAAGTTCGCTTTAAATGAACAGACCCTATATTTATTACATAAAACTTTATTCTTGTTGTTTTTCTTTTCCTCGACTCGAACAAGAACATCGTTTGAGGCGGCCATGGATCACTTGGGAGGTAGTTCTCACGATTTACCATCTGATAAATTGCAGATTGCTCATGGTGATACTGCTAAAGAGATTGGTAAAATTTTAAGTTCTTACGGTCATGGTTTAGCGATTCGTCATTGTGACTGGAAAGAAGGAAATCAGTATATAAACGAAGTTGCTAAGCATTCCTCTGTCCCTGTATTCAACATGCAGTGTGATGTTTATCATCCATTCCAAGCAATGGCTGATTTAATGACAGTTTTTGAAAAAAAAGGACAGAATTTAAAAGGAAAAAAGATTGTTATGTCTTGGGCTTATGCAAAAAGCTATACAAAACCAATTTCCGTACCGCAATCGTTCATTTTATTACTGTCTTTGTTTGGAGCCGATCTTGTCTTAGCACATCCAAAAGAATTTGAGTTGATGCCAGAAATCGTTAAAGAAACTAAACAAAACTCTAAATTTTATGGAGGTTCATTTAAGACTACCAATAATATGGAGGAAGCGTTTAAAGATGCTGATGTTGTTTACCCAAAAAGCTGGGGGCCTTTGGTTCTGACTGCAGATCCAGCAGAATGTACAAAGATAACTTCTAAATATAAAAGCTGGATTTGTGATGTAAAAAAAATGAAATTGGCTAAAAAAGATGCTATTTATATGCACTGCTTACCGGCTGATCGAGGAGTTGAAGTAACTGATGAAGTGATTGATGGACCCCAATCAGTCGTATATGATCAAGCTGAAAATCGTATGCATGTGCAAAAGGCAATTTTGGCTTTAACAATGGGTGGAAAATAAGCAACACTCATTTAGCTCAATGTGTTATCATAATAACCATAATAATCAATGATCAAAGAAGAAATTGTTAAGCTACTAGAAACGGCACTGAAGAAAATGAGAGTTAACCCCGTAACCACAAGCTTACGCTCGAAACATTTCCACGATCACTCCCTAATGAATACCCATTTATCTTTGGGTTCACACCCAGAGCTTTCTGGTTACGGGGTGAAAGATATTGTTGTGACTGTGGAAACGCCAGCCAACTCAATTCATGGTGATTATTCTTCCAATCTTGCCTTGAAACTCACAAAAACACTCAAAAAAAATCCATTTTTAATTGCCCAAGAAATTGTAAAATTCTTACCAAAAAGTTCTTTGATTGAAAAAGTTGAGGTGATTAAACCAGGATTTATTAACTTTTGGACAGCAAAAAAATACCTCATAAACGAATTAAATCAAGTGATAAATAAAAAAGATGATTATGGGAAAAGTAACTTATTTTTAAAACAAAAAATAATGGTTGAATTTACAGATCCAAATCCATTTAAAGAATTTCATTTAGGCCATCTTTATAGCAACACTGTAGGTGAATCAATTGCTCGTTTACATGAAGCGCTTGGCGCAATAGTTAAACGTGCAAATTATGAAGGAGATGTTGGTTTGCATGTAGCAAAAGCAATTTATGGCATTATAAAAAAAATGCAATCTGATAAATTAACACTTGATGGTTTGGCAAAAAAAAAACTAAATGATCGTGTCAAATTTATGGGTCAAGGTTATGCACTTGGAGTTAACTTTTATGAAAATGATGGGACAATAAAAAAAGAAATAATTGAGCTAAATAAAAAGATTTATGCTCTTGACCCCTCAATTAAAGAATTATATGAACTTGGAAGACAATGGACTCTTGATTATTTTGAGACAATTTACAAACGCCTCGGAACAAAATTTGATTATTACTATTTTGAAAGAGAAATCGGTAAAAAAGGATTAACTTTTGTGTTGGAGTATTTTAAAAAGGGAGTATTTTCTAGAAGCAACGGAGCGATAATTTTTGAAGGAGAGAAATATGGATTACATACCCGAGTTTTTATCAACTCAATTGGACTTCCAACGTATGAAGCAAAAGATCTAGGACTTTCATTGACAAAATTTGCTAATTTCCAATATGATAAATCAATAATCGTAGTTGGCAATGAAATCAAAGAGTATTTCAAGGTTGTACTTAAAGCATTGGAATTAATTAATCCCGAACTAAGCCATAAAACAAATCCAATATTTCATGGAATGGTAAATCTACCACAAGGAAAAATGTCTAGTCGAACAGGTAATATTATTACAGCAGAAGGATTACTTTCTCAAGTTACTAAACAAGTTTCAGATCTAGTTAGCAATAATAGTAGAATTTCCCTAGAGGAAAAAGATAATACTGTTGAAAACATAACTATTGGCGCAACAAAATATTCCCTTTTGAAAAATGGAATTGGAAAAGATATTGTGTTTGATGTTAAAAAAACATTGTCTTTAGACGGAAATTCCGGGCCATATTTACATTATGTCTACGCACGATGTCAATCAATTATTAATAATAGTGACGGTGAAATAAAATCAGTGATATCTGATAGTGGTGTTATTGACCAAGAAGAAATGACACTTTTAAGAACAATTTCGAGATTCCCAGAGACCGTTGTATTATCAACCACCAATCTTTCTCCCAACTTGATTGCAAACTACTTATTTGAACTCGCCCAAGAATTTAATTCTTTTTATCAAAAATGCCCGATATTAAAAGCACCTGATGATAAAAAATATCTACGATTACAGATTACAAAAGCAGTTGGGCAAATCATCAAAAACGGATTATATTTATTGGGAATTAAAACGGTGGAGAAAATGTAATTTTATATGATTTTCGCATTAAGCAAAAACAATGTCATTGCGAACCCGAGTATACGAGGATGAAGCAATCCCGTTAATATAAGACGTCTTATTGGTAGCGGGATCGCCACGCTCCCCCGCTAAGCGGGGTTCGCTCGCGATGACACTAGCGTAAAATTCGTATTGACTTTAAAAGTTTTTATTAACTTTATAAACTAGATTATGAGTCTTTTTATTTGCTCCAACTGTAATTACGGTTCAGGCTCTTGGATCGGAAAGTGTCCTGACTGTGGTGCTTGGAATAGTCTGGAAAAACAACCGGATGAAAAAAACCAAGCCAGAAGCAAAGAAAAAACTATTAAATTAAAACTCACTCCATTATCTAAGGCGGACATAAATCAAAACAAGCGTATCCCGACGGGACTGTTTGAACTGGATCGCGTTTTGGGCGGGGGTTTAATTTCCGGCGAAGTTGTGCTTCTTTCCGGTGAACCTGGAGTTGGAAAGTCTACCATGTTACTTCAAGCGTTAACAAAACTTCGTGTGGTTTATATTTCTGGTGAAGAGTCTGCTTCACAAATCAAAGACCGTGGTGAAAGGTTAAAGCTCAACCTAAGCCAATTTCTTTTTTCCGACGATATTCAAATTGAAGGAATTGTTTCTGGGTTAGAAGAAGCTTACGAACAAATTGATTTAGTCGTGGTTGATTCAATTCAAACTGTATATTCTAAAACCAGTGACTCTGCTCCAGGAAGCGTTTCTCAATTAAAAGAATGCGCCAGTCGTCTAATTGCTTTTGCAAAAAAATTTCATATTCCAGTTATTGTGATTGGACATATTACCAAAGATGGAGACATTGCCGGTCCAAAAACTTTGGAACATTTGGTTGACTGTGTTCTTTCTTTTGAAGGAGAAAGAGTTTCTAATTATAGAATTCTCCGTGCTAATAAAAATCGCTTTGGCCCAACCGATGAAATTGGAATTTTTGAAATGAAGGACAGCGGATTAAAAGAAGTGAATAATCCCACGATTTTTTTAAATACCAAAAAACAATCGGTCGTCGGTATGGCAATTGCCGGGGTAGCCGAAGGCAAACGACCACTGTTTTATGAAATTCAAACACTGGCGGTTCCTACTCAGCTTGCCATCCCCCGCCGGGTGGTGAAGGGAATTGATTATAATAAATTACTATTGTTACTTGCGGTTATTCGCAAACAACTACGACTACAGATTGAACAACTCGATATTTTTGTCAATGTTGCCGGTGGCGTAAGTATCAAATCACCTGCAGCTGATTTGGCGATTATTGCATCAATTATATCCGGAATAAAAAATATTCCTGTTTCTAACCAGACAGTTTTTATCGGAGAAATTGGACTTTTAGGAGAAATTCGCCCCATCTATCTGGAAAATAAAATCTTAATGGAGGCCAAACGGTTACAGTTTAAAAAAATAATTTCTTCGCAAACTGTGTCAAATGTTCAGAATCTACTGAAGTATTTATAAGATTACTTAAATTTTACTGCTTCTTAATATAACTTTTATTAACAATTGTTTTCTTGCCATTTGCACCAGTCACTTCAATTTTTACTTCATTATTTCCAGGTTTAAGCGGATATTGAAACTCAAACTCCCCCTCAAGATTAGGATAAACCCGTTCTCCGCGAACCATAATCAATGCTTCTTTTTCTGTTTTTCCCAAAACTTTTATTTTATCTTCTCTATAAAAAACATTTTGGGTTGGTGCAATAATTATTACGTTTGGTGGTAATAAATAGTTTCTTACTTGTAAGGTAAAGTATCCTACAAAAATCAGTACTAATATTATCGTAACGATTTTTACAACTTGTTTTGTTTGAGGAGTCAGATAGCGACTAGATATTCGACGTTTAAAACGGACATCGTCTATTTTTTCATATTCACGTCGAAAAAATGCCAACATTTTGTCACTATTAAGCTGAAGATAGTTTGAGTAAGTTTTAATTATACCGGTGATATAGATGTGAGAGCTGAAAGTTTTCCACTGATTATTTTCGATTGCTTCAATAAACTTCAGTCGAATACGCGTCTCTTTTTCAACTTGTTCCAGAGGAATTTGCAAACGTAAGCGTTCTTTTTTTAATATCTCTCCAACAGAAAGCATAGGAAATATGAATTACCCTAATTACCTAATTGAACTAATTTCTAAATAAATCCCAATTCCCAATTGGAATTTGGTTGTTGGAAACTAATTAGGTCAATTAGAATAATTAGAAATTAGGAATTATTTATTTTACACCTTTACTCTCTCACGATATTCGCCAGTTTCAGGATTAATGGAAATTGTCTCACCTACTTTTACAAACAAAGGCACCATTACTGTGACACCGGTTTCAACTTTGGCAACTTTTGTTGCTCCGGAAACCGTGTCACCTTTAGCAGCGTCTTCGGTTTCAACGACTTTTAATGTGACACTCATGGGTGGACGAATAGTTAAAGGTTTATCATCATGAAGAAAAACAAAACATTTACTTCCTTCTTTCATAAAATCAACTGCTTTTCCAACAATCGTCAAGGGAACAGAATATTGGTTATAATTGCGCTCATCCATAAAATATGAGTTTTCATTATCTTTGTAAAGATACTGCATTTCTATGCTGGAAACCTCTAAAACCTCAACTGATTCAGATGATTTATAGTTATACTCGATATTCTTTCCACTTACTAAGTTTTTAATCCGTGTTTTCATTAGTGCAGAACCCTTGCCTGGAGAATAAAAATCCGCCTTTTGAATCTGCCAAATTTCATTTTGATAATAAACAAATTCTCCTTTTTTTAGATTTCCTGCGTTAGTTTTCATAGATAGGTTAGATTAAAACAATATTTAATTTTAAATTGTATGTCATTGCGAGGAATCTTGCTGAGCGGGATGACGTGGCAATCCCGTTAATATAGAGCGTCTTATTAGTAACGAAATTGTCCCTCGATTTAATCTCGGGATTATAACTCCACCCTCGACTGCGCTCGGGTTCGCAATGACAGACAAATCTTTCTCATTCTAATACTTTACCCTATTCTTTTCAATTGAAAGTGGATTGTTTTTCAGAGAAAATCATATTTTTAACTTGTTCGTGAGTTTCAGCAATCAATTTTTCCGCTTCTTCTTGTAAGCGTTTTGCTTTTTCATACATTGTTTTCACACCAGTAACAATTTTTTCCTGTGTTATTTCATTTGGAATTGGTATTAATAAATTTTCAACATCTTCTGTTTGCAATCTTGGTAATGTATTACCTGTCATTAATCGACTTGTTTGCTCAACAACAATTGAACGATTCAAAAATAAAAATAAGAAATATGGGTTGCATTTTTTGGCTTCAAAAACGTGAAATTCCGTCGAGCAAATGCCGTCAAAATCAGCATAAAAAACTTTATTCAGATAAGGACGCAATTTTGGAAATAATACATCTCCTTTTTTGAAAACAAACGCGCTACTTATGTTTTCTTTAGTCGTTGTCTCTCTATACTCACCTGAATCTGAAACAATATTTTCAAGTCCAATGTAAGGTAAATTTTCTGGAATACTTGTGACAAGTTCTCTACGAAATTTTACAACCTCACTCAAAACCATTATTGGAGCATTTGATTTCTTAACCGTTTCGATAGCTTGTAATCGTGAAGGATGAAAGAACATTGGATCAAGCCGTTTTTCAACTGCATCACTCCAATTTTCCCAAATTTGTGCAGACTTATTTGTTTTAATATTTTCAATCCCCAGTTCACCAAGTATAAAATTGTCCATTGAAGATAAAATTACTTTGATTTCTTGCTCTTTTTGTCCTTTTTTCTCATAAGCTTCTTGAATTTTTTTGACAATTATTTGTTGTACAGTCAAATCTGGTAAAGGAATAAAAAGTTTTTCAACCGATTCTCGAGTTAAACCGGTTACAGTAGCTCCTGTAATATTCTTTTTTATTTGTTGTTGACCAATATCCGAATATAAAACTGAAAATACAAATTCTGGAATAGCTTTCTTATTGTTGATTCTAATGGCAAAAACATGCTCATTAATATTACATTCATAGTATGGATAGTTATCAGGAATAATTCCAACTTTTCCAGTCGTAGCGCCATCTTTAACTAAAATAATATCTTTAGCAATGACTCTTGCCTTTATATGTTTTCCGTGAAATTCTTCTGAAATATATTTCAGTTCATAAGTTTTAATCTCTCCTGAATTCAAAACATGTTCCCCCCCTAAACTTGGTATTCCTTTCTCTATATTTCTAACACCACCTTTTGGACGTTGACCGCTAAAAATTGAAGCGATATCTTTTAGTACAATTTTTTTTATTTTACTTTTTTGTAAAAGTTCAAGTAATTCCTTAAAAATTGGGCGATAGAAAAAAGGGTCAAAACGATTCTCTATTTCATCACTCCAAATAAGAAAGGTTTCTGGACGTGTTTGAGTAGTATTTTGCACAATATTTACACAATAATTATTTATCTAAGAATCTTTTGTTTTCTGATCTATTAAGAAAATTCTTTTTTGAAATAACCGAGCGACCCAGTCGTTTTTCCAACTGTTTTCTTGCCCCGCCGGCAATATCGCCACCAGCTTTAGCATCAGATTTCAATTTTGGAATTCCTTTTGAATTTTCATTACGATGAATTTCCGTGGTTGAGCGTTCACCCAACATTGTAAAAATAAGTTCAAAATCATCCATATGGTCACGTAAGTTTTCTCGCTCCAGTTTTTTAAGTTTTTTGTATTCACTTGGGGTAACACCAAACGTTGCTTTTGATATTTCCGCAGTTAAAATTTCATAGTCTCTTTGTTCCTTTGCTCCACGCTTTAACCATTCATCAGTTAACTCTTCACGAATTGCAATTCCTCGCATCCGTTTTTCAATCCAATCATCAGAATATCCTTTGAGTTTATATAACATTCTTGTCCTTTTCGTTGCCAGTTCAGGATCTTCAATTTCTTGTATCCGTTCATAGCCGACTTTTGCTAACCAGCGCTTGAACGGTTCGGCTTTGGGAGAAGGAATTGATTGGATGATACGAAAGATTCCTTCTGTATTGGCACAATCTGTTTCGCGCATCTTACTGTCGGGTGCAATCAATTTCAACTGTCGACAAATTGTCGACAGTTCAATACCATCATCACTTTTGACACGAATCTTCATTTTGAACCAATAATCTCTCGCGTTAACGCTATCCGTTAGTGCTTCACACACATTCACTACAGAAAACCACCACTCATTATTAAAAATAGTTTTTCTAATTTGCTTTCCCTTAAACAGAGCGATTTTAGTTGTTTCCATAATGTTTTTGTTTAAACTCTTTAAATTTATCAAGAATATAAAACAAGTCATTTTTTTTATCTACCTTTCCAGTTGCATCATATCCAATATGATCTGCTATTGCCATAAAAATTTGATAACGACCCAATTTTTCGTTTTCGCCCTTTTTACGAATAAACAAAAGTGAAGATTTCACACCAGCACCAAAGTGAGAAAAAGCAAATCCAGGAAGTGACACAACTGCCAAAATCTGAGTATTTTCCATAATAAAATCACGAACAAATTGAAGAGACGAATTAGTCAAAATTCCATCTGGTAAAACAATTGCCATTTGACCTGTCTTGGGCTTTAAGAAATCAATACAGCGTTCGATAAATAAAATTTCAGTTTTTTGATTTTCGCGAGTTTTTTTGCCATTTTTTCCGAATTTATAAGTTTCAAGATATGGGTGCTCACTACGCTTAACATTTGCACCAAATGGTGGATTAGTGACAATAATGTCAAATTTATTTTTTTCAAAACCTCGATTTTTCACAGTCATTTTTTCCACATCTTCTAGCGCGTCAAAACCAATAACGTTGGTATGCCCATCGTCATGAATTATCATATTCATTTTTGCAACACGGGCAATTGAATCGTTAATTTCAATTCCAAAAAGGTTGTTTTGAGCGAAGTTATGCCAATATCGATACTTTGCTTCTATATCCTCTTTTTCAAATTCATTTGCTTGATTTCTTATTTCATCAAGAGAGTGTAAAAGAAATCCACCTGAACCACAAGCTGGATCAAGAACAAGATCGTCATTTTTAATATCCATCATTTTCACCGCGAAACTAACAATTTCTCGTGGTGTAAAATATTGTCCACTTTTTCCCTTAAAAAAATCTTCCATAAACTGTTCAAACGCCACCCCTTTTGTATCAAGATCAGTTTTGTTAAGAGAGATACCTTGAAGATGACCAACAACTGTATAAAGTTCTTCCGGTTCAATTTTTAAACTTTCTTTAAATACTTCTGGATCTTTTTGTTTTGCTTCCTGATAGATTGCATCTAATCTTTTATAAACACTTTCCGCTTTTTCATGCGTTTTAATTTGAAAGTCATAATATTCTCCGTTCTTACGTCCGCGTTTTTCATCGCGTATTTTCACAAAAATGATTTTACACAGTTCATCAAAAGCCACTGTTGGATTTCTTTTTCCTCCGGCCCAAAGCGTATTTTGTGATTTCTCTAATGCTCTTTTCAATTCAGACTTATCAAGTGTTTTTAAATCCCAATCAGAATCTCCTTTTTTAAAACGGAATTCTTCAACTTTCCCGTATAAAATGGGGATATCTGTAATCGTAGCTTTTTCCGGTTCCTTATCATTCCATAAAACTGTTTCCATTGCCCGTCGTGTATTACCGGCAACACAAATTGCATATGGAGCGTGGAGTATACGTGCATTCGCAATTACTTGTTTTGTTGCTTGTTCAAACTCAGCATCAGAAATTCCATCTTTTTTACACTCAACCACAATATAGGGCTTTTTCTTTTCATCATCTTCATAGATTACAATGTCAGCATATCGTTCAGGTGTTCGATCTGGCATTTCTGATTCTAGTTCAATTCTGTTTTTCGAATAATCATATTTATTAATTAAATCTACGTAATATTCCGCGCGAACTTTCTCCTCCGGATCAGTAAACAGCTCATTGTGATTTAATTGAAGATATTTAATTGTTCTATTATCATCAGTAATACTGATATAACCGTTATTTATTGCTTGCGTTAACTTATCGGAGATAATAGTTTCAGAAGGTTTTGTATACTTCATCATGATTAAATTATACAAGAAAATTATCCAATCTCCTCATCCAACTCCTGTAGAAGTTTTTTTACCCGACCGGAGATTCGGTTTGGAACAGCAATTCGGAAAACTACATACATATCTCCATGACGATTTGAGTTTGGATAAACAATTCCCTGTCCTTGCAAGCGAACTGTTGTCCCTGATTTTGATCCTGACCGAACACGAAGATTAACAGAGCCGTCTACGGTAGGAACATTTATTACTCCTCCTAAAACTGCAAGACTATATGGAATATCTTTTTCCAAATATACATCTTGTCCTTCACGTTTAAAAAATTGATGTGGAGAAACACTCACCTGAATATCAAAATCAGAAAAACGAATGCGCATTCCATCATCGACTCCAGCAGGAATTTTTATTGTTTTAGTCTTTCCACTTATGACCGTCTCTTTTTCCACACCATGAACTGCTTCATCAAAACTCAGACGCATTTCATAAACGGTTCGACGTTTTGTTTGCCGAGTTCTTCCAAACGGAGATTGAAAACCAAAAAATTGTTCAAAAATTTCAAACGGGTCAGAAAAACCTCCAAAATCAGCACCACTAAATCCGCCGTCTCCACCAAAGTTAAAGTCAACATTAAATGGCCCTTGTTGGTATTGATTTGCTCCACCGGCACGATTACCAAATCCACCCTTTTCAAAAGCGGCCGATCCGTATTGATCGTATAATTGACGTTTTTTTTCATCAGATAATACTTCGTATGCATGAGTCACTTCCTTAAACTTAGCTGATGCTTCTGCGGTTTTGTTTCGATCAGGATGCCATTTTAACGCTTGAGTCCGATACGCAGTTTTTATCTCTGCATCACTAGCAGTTTTTGAAACCCCTAATAATTCATAATAATCCATATTTGTTTTAGACACGGAAAGACGTCCACTTTGGGACGTCTTCCTAATTCCTAATTATTTCCAAACTCTTAATTCCTAACTCCTGACTACTAACTACTATCTACTTATTTCACTACCTCTCCTTCTTCCACTTTTGTTTCTTCTTTTTTGTTTCCTTCTTCCGTCTTTCCATTATCTTTTGAGGATGGTTGGTCACTTGAGGCTTGTCCTGGTTGTTTTTGATCTTTATACATATACTGTCCAATCTTTTGCAGTTCATCAGAAAGATCTTTGGTTTTATTTTCCAAATCTTCCTTACTCCCTTTTTCAAGAACACTTTTAAGATCTTTAATCTTCTTCTCCACTGCTTCTTTGATGTCTTTTGGTGCCTTATCTCCAGCATCTTTTAAAGATTTTTCTGAAACATATATCATGTTATCAGCTTTATTACGAGCTTCAATTTTATCTTTGACTTCTTGGTCTTGTTGTGCATTTTTTTCTGCTTCCTCTTTCATTTTCTCAATTTCGTCTTTTGTTAAGCCAGTTGATCCGGTGATTTTGATTGCTTGGGATTTTCCAGTTGCCTTATCTTTGGCGGTCACAGTTAAAATTCCGCTTGCGTCAATATCAAATGTCACCTCAACTTGAGGAACACCGCGTGGAGCTGGTGGAATTCCTTCAAGTACAAATCTACCAAGAGATTTATTATCCCGTGCCATTGGTCGCTCTCCTTGAAGAATATGAATTTCCACCTGAGTTTGATTGTCTCCAGCGGTGGAAAATACCTCAGATTTTGCTGTTGGAATAGTAGTATTTCGAGTAATTAACGGTGTCAATACGCCTCCGAGTGTTTCTACGCCCAATGTCAATGGTGTCACATCAAGGAGTACTACATCTTTTGTTTCACCGGTTAACACACCTGCTTGAATAGTAGCGCCAATTGCCACCACCTCATCTGGATTAACTGATCGATTCGGTTCTTTTTTGAAAAATTCTTTAACTTTTTCAATTACCAGTGGCATCCGTGTCATTCCTCCAACTAATACCACCTCATCAATTTTGTCAATTGTTACCTTTGCATCTTTTAAACATGCTTTTACCGGAGCGAAAGTTTTGTCAACTAAATGGCCAATCAATGACTCTAGTTTTGCCCGATTAATCTTCATCACTAAATGTTGAGGTTGTCCATCTTTGACTGTGATAAATGGCAAATTAATATCAGCTTCTTTTGATGTTGAAAGTTCAATCTTAGCTTTTTCTGCGGCATCACGAATTCGTTGCAACGCTTGAGAATCTTTTGTCAGATCTATTCCCGTGTCTTTTTTAAACTCACCTGCAATATAATCTAAGATAACTTTATCAAAATCATCTCCTCCTAAATGCGTGTCACCGTTGGTTGCTTTCACTTGAAATACACCTCCACCTAAATCCAAAACTGTAATATCAAAGGTTCCTCCACCTAAATCATAAACAACAATTGTATGACTATTCTTTTTATCCAAACCATAGGCCAATGCAGCTGCAGTTGGTTCATTAATTATCCGAACTACTTCAAGTCCGGCAATTTCTCCAGCTTGTTTAGTTGCTTGTCTTTGCGAATCATCAAAATATGCAGGAACTGTAATCACGGCTTTTCCAACTTTTTCACCAAGATATGCTTCTGCATCAGTTTTTATTTTTTGTAAAACCTGTGCAGAAATTTCTTGTGGCGTATAGTCTTTTCCATCAACATTAACAACTGCCATCCCATCGCGACCTTCTTTAATTTTATATGGAAGCCATTTAACATCATATTTAATTGATTCGTCACTAAAACGACGACCCATTAAGCGCTTTACAGAGAAGATAGTGTTTTTTGTATTAATCACCATTTGTCTTTTGGCAACATCACCCACTACCCGTTTAACCGGATCAACAACTGATGGAATAACATTGCGACCTTCTTGAGAGTGAATCACTTTTGGTTTTCCACCCTCCATCACCGCCACACAAGAATTTGTTGTACCAAGATCAATACCGATTATTTTTGACATAGTATTTTAAAATAAATTTATAATTAATTTTTAACATCACTTTGAATTTTGATATTTGAATTTTGAACTTTTTTACTCACCTTCACCTGCGCTGGTCTAATTAATCTACCTTGAAACTTATAACCTTTTCGTAAAACCTCAACCACAATGTTATCTTTTTCTCCTGGAACTAGATCAATTGCCTCGGCTAAATATGGATCAAATTCTTTACCAAAAACCACCACCTCTTCAATTCCTTCCTGTTGTAATAGTTTAATAAATTCTTGTTTGATCATCTGTAAATTCTTATCTTTGACAAATGTCTCAGCTCGTTCAAGATTATCTAAAAATGGTAATAATCGCATGATAAAAAATTGATTGGCGGTTTTTCGTAAATCTTCTTTATCAACACTTACCCGATTTTCAAAATTTTGATAGTCTGCTAAGGCTCGTAAATACTTATCTTTCCAAGACATTATCTCTTGTTGAGATTTTAATGTTTCCTCCTGTAACTCCTTAAGGTTTTGTTCACACTGTTTGCATATTGTTTTAACTTTGTTATCCATAATAATTATTCTTTATTAATCAAACTTTCAATTAGCGTTGAAAAATATTTTATTTGCGGTGTAATAACTTCATAATACATTCGTTTTGATCCAACCACTCCAATAATCCCTTTAATCTTTGATGTTTCAAATTCACCAAATATACTTGCACATGAATCATATAATGGATCAGTCGAATCTTCTTCTCCTAATAAATAAAAAATGTCATCATTAAGTTTATATGCCTTATTCATTATCCTTTCCCAATATTCAATTTCATCAAGTCGAGAAAAAACTAAACGGGATAAATTATAGTCCAAAAATTCCGGTTGATTTAGCAAATTACCAATACCTGAATAGTAAACATCACCGGCATCAGTCACTGCCAAGGATAATAATCCTGTGCGTCTTGCCAATATTTTTGTTGCTTGAGTTAATAAACGATGAATTTGATTTCTATCATCCCAAACGCTGTTTTTATACGCCACTTCATCCGCAGTTGATAGTTCTTTTTGCTTCATTAAATGCTTAATATAGAACCTTAGCCCTTTGGCTGATGGTACGCGTCCAGATGAAAAATGGGTTTTCTTTAAATAACCCTTTTTCGCCAACTCAACCATCTCGTTTCTAATTGTTGCCGGTGAAACTCCAAGTTTATATTTTTTTTCCAAAATATCCGATCCTGCTGGATTACCCGACTCTGAATATTCAACAATTATTGCTTTTAAAATATCAACTTGTCTTTGGGTTAAATCTTCCATATTTTTCTACTAAACTTAAACTTTATTTAAGTAAAGTAGGTATTAGCAATCATACACTATGACTGCTAAAAAAGTCAAGAGCAATAAAATTAATTTATTGTAAAATATACATTATGAATTTGAAACTTGGTGCACACATGTCGATTTCCGGTGGATTACATCAGTCCTTAGATCGAGTTAAAACAATTGGTGGAAACTGTCTTCAAATCTTCTCTTCTTCGCCCCGAGGTTGGACACAAATTAAAGTCGCTGAAGCTGATAAAAAATTATTTATTGATAAAAAGAAAAAGTTACAAATTGACCCAGTTTATTTTCATGTTTCATATTTGGTAAATCTAGCCGATGATGAACGTATCGGACGATCATCGAAAAACTCATTAATTGCAGAAATGAATTTAGCATCGCAATTAGGTATTCGTGGGTCAATTGTACATCTTGGATCATTCAAGAATGAAAAAATTCAATCTGTCGACTGGCGGACAAATTTTCAATCAAATCCTAAATTTAAAATTCTAATTACAAATATAAAAAACGTTTTACAGAAAACTCCTAGAGACACATATTTTATTATTGAGAATGCCGGGAACAGAAAAATTGGCCAAAATATAGACGAAATTGCCACGATAATCAAAGTTATCAATGATGAGCGAATCAAGGTATGCCTGGACACTTGTCATTTATTTTCCGCCGGTTATTCTCTTCAAAGTGAAAAAGAACTAGATAGTTTTTTGTCAGATTTTGATAAAAAAATTGGATTAAATAAACTAGATTTATGGCATCTGAATGATAGCCGTGATGCGTTTAACGCTATGCGTGACCGTCATGAAAATATTGGCGCTGGAACAATTGGATTAAATACTTTTAAACTATTATTAAACTATCCAAAAACTAAAGATATGCCTTTTATTATTGAGACACCGGGGTTTGATAAAAAGGGACCAGACAAGAAGAACTTGGATATTTTAAAGTCATTAGCAAATAAATAACAGTAAAGTATAAATTACTTAATTTTTTTAACGTCATTCTGGTAAGCGATCCGCTAGTTGGCGGAAAGCGCATCCAGAATCATCGTTAAGTAGATTCTGGACAATCGGAAGTAGTGCCAGAATGACAAATAACTATGAATAACAATATTTACTTATCTGAAATTAATAAACTAAAGGATAAACCCTGGATTAATCAAGTTATCTTTAAGAAATTTATTAAACGCTTACAACAAAAAAATTTAGTTAAAAGAGATAGTTTTACTGATCATATTTGCACATTTTTTCTCCCAATCGACGTTGAAAAAAAACTAATTTATCTTTGTCATCATATTAAAGCACAGGATTGGATTCCTCCAGGAGGACACATTGATAAAGGTGAACTACCAGTTGAAACCGTAAAACGTGAAGTTTTTGAAGAGTTAAATTACTCCGTAAACCTTAATCAAATAAATGTATTTGATTTATCAATTAAGCACATTATCAATCCAATCCATGGATGCGAGTATCATTATGATATCTGGCATTGGATACCAATTGATAAACAAGATTTTAACTATACAAAAAAAGAATATTACGATGCCCGTTGGGTAACGATTCCTAA
>Ga0210021_1001898_pt1 | contig 19043 bp, 19 predicted proteins | sample CryGeymeta201517_FD_183981 | JGI IMG/M metagenome (GOLD analysis project Ga0210021, IMG submission 183981) | Groundwater microbial communities from Crystal Geyser aquifers in Utah, USA - Crystal Geyser metaG 2015-17 (SPAdes) (version 2) | ecosystem: Environmental > Aquatic > Deep subsurface >... | reverse complement strand
TTAGTCTCTAACAAGTTCAGTCTTCACATTTCCTGCGAAGAATTCTGATGTGTCAAAATGAATCCGGCGATTATTTCGCCATGGGCAAAATGCCTTTAAACCCAATGGGTTACAAACTTTCTCTTGGTCAACCCAAGAACATTTGCGGGGACGTAAATCGGCTGAACGTCCAAAAATCTTGCGCACGACCGAGGTTTTGTGTTGCCTTTTTGGTTCCGGCTCGTCCGGCTTAGGGGAGAAAGCAGGGTTTAGCGTGAAATAACGCCCACAGCCGACAAGAATGGCGTGTCGTAGGGCCGACTTCAGTCGGCCATGGCGGGCTGAAGCCCGCCCTACGCAGGCAACACATGTTTCATGCTGCGGGGGTGGCCCTGTTGAACATGTGCGTTAGGGGAGAAAGCAGGGTTTAACTTGAAATAACGCCCACAGCCGACAAGAATGGCGTGTCGTAGGGCCGACTTCAGTCGGCCATGGCGGGCTGAAGCCCGCCCTACGCAGGCAACACATGTTTCATGCTGCGGTGGTGGCCTTGTTGAACATGGGCGTTAGAGTAACGGATAATTTCGGTTTAACCAGCCAGCGCGGCAAACGCCCGGGTTGTGATGTCTTCGACGCTGCCAGTGCCACTGATGGCGCGGTATTTGGGCGCGGCGGCGGGTTCGGCCCGGGCCCAGTTGCTGTAGTAATCCACCAGCGGGCGGGTTTGGGCGCTGTACACGTCCAGGCGTTTTTTGACAGTTTCTTCCTGGTCGTCAGCGCGTTGCACCAGCGGCTCGCCAGTCACATCGTCCACGCCAGCCACCTTGGGCGGATTGAACTTGACGTGGTAGGTGCGCCCCGAAGCCGGGTGCGAGCGGCGGCCACTCATGCGCTCAATGATGGCCTCAAACGGCACGTCAATTTCCAGCACGTAGTCAAGCTTGACACCGGCAGCCTTCATGGCATCGGCTTGCGGGATGGTGCGCGGAAAACCGTCAAACAGGAAACCCTGGGCGCAGTCGGGTTGGGTGATGCGTTCTTTCACCAGGTTGATGATCAGGTCGTCACTGACCAAGCCACCTGCGTCCATGACGGCTTTGGCTTGTATGCCCAAGGGTGTACCCGCCTTGACGGCAGCGCGCAGCATGTCGCCGGTAGAAATTTGGGGAATGCCGTATTTTTGGCAAATGAAGGTGGCTTGCGTGCCTTTACCAGCGCCTGGTGCGCCCAACAAAATGAGTTTCATGCGTGTCCTCGGGTGAGTTTTGAAAAAATGGGAATGTTGATGTTGTTTGTGGGTTCAGTGGCGAGTGTCAGGGCGCTCTGGACTCGAATTTTGGCTTGGAGAATAGCACGCACGAGCTTCCGACTGACTTACAGCGCCCTTAGGCACCAAAAAAGTGCCGTACCCGCGCCAGGTCTTCGGCGGTGTCCACGCCTGCGCCCGGCGCGTGCGTGGTGACGTGCACCGCAATACGGTGGCCGTGCCACAGGGCGCGCAGTTGTTCCAAGGACTCGGCCAACTCGGTGGGGGCTTGGGCCAGCTTGGGGAATTGCCGCAAAAAACCGACCCGGTAGCCATAAATGCCGATGTGCCGCAAGGGCGCTGGGCAAGGCAGTTGGCTGGGCTTGTCTCTGGGGTAAGGTATGGGGGCGCGGCTGAAGTAGTGCGCCAGGCCAGTCGCATCGCACACCACCTTGACAATGTTTGGGTTGTGAAAATCTGCGATGGTTTCAATCGCGTGGGCGGCCGTGCTGATGGCGGCTTGCGGGGTGTTTTGCAACAGGGTGGCGACGGCGCTGACCAGTGCCGGGTCGATCAAAGGTTCGTCGCCCTGCACGTTCACCACGATGGCCTGGTTGCCCAAACCCAGCAGCTCACAGGCCTCGGCCAAGCGGTCGCTGCCGCTGGCGTGGTCGACGCGGGTCAACACGGCCTGCACGCCATGGGCTTGGCAGGCTTCAAGGATCAGCGGGCTATCTGCGGCCACCACCACCTGGTCAGCACCGATGTGAGCCACGCGTTGCGCCACCCGCACCACCATCGGCACACCCGCAAGGTCTGCCAGCGGTTTGTTGGGCAGGCGGGTGGAGGCCAGCCGGGCCGGGATCAAAACGGTGAAGCTCACGGCAGTTGCTTAGAAAAATTACAGCCCGAGTTCCTCGTCGCTGAGGGTGCGCGCTTCGTTTTCCAGCAACACCGGGATGCCGTCGCGCACCGGGTAGGCCAGGCGGGCGCTGCGCGAGATGAGTTCGTTCTTCTCTCGGTCAAACTCAAGCGGCCCTTTGGTGACGGGGCAAACCAGCAATTCAAGTAGTCGTGTGTCCATGGTGGAATGATAGCGTGGTCAAAGTGGTGAACGGATGGCTGATCGGGCGCGCGCTTGGGCATCCACCAGCAAGGACGTGATGCGCGTGTCAAGCTGCTCCAAGAAGTCTTCAGGCAGGGTGCAGACCAGCGGCACAGCCAGCGCGTCGGGGCGCAGAGGCCACAATTTGACGGCATCTTTTTCAGTGCAAATCAGGTCGTAGCCCTTGTATTCATTGTGCAATAAGCTATTAAAATCATAGTGATCAGGCAGCCCAAGTAGCTTGGCTGGCTGCACCCCTGCGGCGTTCAGCATGGCAAAAAAAGCTTCGGGCTGGGCAATGCCTGCCAACGCCAGCAAGGGCTTGGCAGCGGGCAGCCGGGAGGCAGCGGCCGACCGGGCAGCGTTGGCCAGGTCAGTTAACGCCAGCTGGCTGCCGTCGGCGCGCACCGCATGGGTTGCCAGGCTCCGCTGCGCCTGAAAACCTGTAAAAGCCGGGTGGTGTCCGGTGTGCAGCACCCAGTGCAGCGGCCGGGGCCAGGGTTCGCGCAAGGGGCCTGCGGGCAGCAGCCAGCCGTTGCCCACACCCCGGTCGTCAAACACGCCGATTTCAAGGTCGCGCTGCAAGGCCAGGTGTTGCAGGCCGTCGTCGCTGACGATCAGTTGCGTTTGCGGGTACGCCGCCAGCAGGGCGCGGGCGGCATCGATGCGGCGCTCGGCCACAAACACCGCGGCCTGGGTGCGGCGCTGGATCAGGCTGGGCTCGTCGCCCACGTCTTGTGCGCGGGTGCGGTTGGTCACTTCCAGGCAGCCCGGGGTATGCCTGCCGTAGCCGCGCGAAATCACGCCCACTTTGAACCCCTGCGCCTGCCAGTGCGCCACCAGCGCCATGACCACTGGGGTTTTGCCCACGCCACCGGCCACCACGTTGCCCACCACCACCAGTGGCACGGTGACGCGCTCGGTTTTCAGCAGCTGCAGGCGGTATAAATCCTGACGCAGGTGCATCAAGGCGGCATAAAGCAGGGAGATTGGCCACAAGCACCAGGCCAGCATACCGCGCCGAACCCAGGCTTGGCTCAGGGTGTCTTGCCAGGTGAAGGTGCGCGGCTGAGCCATGTCTGGGCAGGCTTGAATGGGCTGGTTGTTGGCTGCTGACGAATAGCCGTTGCTGATGGCCGGTGGGTTCGGGCTACTGCCCGTTGCTGCTGACTTGGGCGGCAAAGGTGATTTGGGTCAGGCCGACGCGGCGGGCGGCTTCCATCACCGTGATCACTGCCTGGTGTTTGGCAGAGGCATCGGCGTTGATGATGAGCACCGATTCCTTGCCGGCTGGTGCCGCGGTTTGCAAGGCACTGGCCAGGTCGGCCAGGCTGCGGCCTGCCACAGCTTGTTTGTTGACGCTGTAGTCGCCAGCGGCGCTGACCGACACCAGCACCTCTTTGGGGTAGTCGCGTTGGGCATCAACATCGGCCACCGGTAGTTTGATCTGCATCTCGGTGAACTTGCTGTAGGTGGTGGAGAGCATCAAAAAGATCAGAATCACCAGCAGCACGTCAATGAACGGGATCAGGTTGATCTCGGGCTCTTCTTTCTGGCGTGGACGAAAGTTCATAGGACTCCGATAGGAGGCATGGAGCGCCGCCGAGCCGCCTCAAAGCGCGAGCGTCCCCTCGGGGGGCAGCGCAGTTCATGCCATGACAAGCGTGGGGGCAACATCATTTACGCAGGTGGTTCAGGTGCCGCGCCAGGTGTTCGGCTGAGAGTTCCAGCGTCAGCAGGTAGCCATCGACCCGGCCGCGAAAGTAGCGCCAGAAAATCAGCGACGGAATCGCCACGATCAGACCAAACGCGGTGTTGTACAGCGCCACCGAGATGCCGTGTGCCAGCTCGGCCGGGTTGCCACCGGTGGCAGTGCCTGCCGGTTGCGAGCCAAAAATTTCGATCATGCCCACCACCGTGCCAAACAGGCCCATCAGTGGCGCGGCAGAAGCAATGGTTGCCAGGGCGTTCAAATAGCGTTCCAGTCGGTGCGCCACCAGTCGGCCGGTACTTTCCATGCTGGAGCGCAGTTCGTCTTCATCGCAACGCGGGTTGATGTTGAGTGCGCGCAGTCCGCTGGCCAGTACCTCGCCCAGGGCGGAATTTTTTTCCAGCTGGTTCACCACATCTGGGCCGGGTACGCTGGTGCGCGTGACGGCCATCACTTCGTTGAGTAGTTTGGGCGGCGCGATCTTGCTGGTCTTGAGGCTGATGAAGCGTTCAATGACCAGAGCCAACGCCAGAATGGAACTGGCAATCAAGGGCCAGATCGGCCAACCCGCAGCTTGTATGATGGAAAACAAAGGCTTACTCCGCTCAAGTGGAAAATTGCCATTGGATTATGGCGCACGGTGGCGCGCAAAAAAAACGCGTCTGCTGGCGCAAAGTTCATCACTGGCTGCCCACAATTGTTGTGGATAACTTTGGGGAGAAGTGCCTGCAGAACTGCTGCCAAGCCATGATTGATGCGGCCTGTGACGCTTTGATGACAAATTAGGCAGAAAAATATTTAATGAAATCAATGATGTTTAACGTAAAGACAAGCAATCACGCTATGGCTTTTTTGTTTTGGCTGCCTTGCCGAAATTGTGGATTAAAGAGCACGACAGCCTTGATGGGTGCGGCTTTCAAAGGGGTGGCACATGCATGAACCCGCCGCCGCCGGGTCTGCCGGCTTGGTTTGGCAGGTCGGCGCCCTGTGCCGTGCCATTGCCGATGCTTTGCAGGCGCGCTTTAACCCGGTGACGGTGCGTGGCGAACTCTCAGGGTTTTCACGTGCTGCCAGTGGCCATTGCTATTTTTCACTAAAAGACGCGACCGGCCAGCTGCGCTGCGCCCTGTTCAAACGCGCCGCCAGCGGCTTGGATTTTTCACCGCGTGACGGCGAGCTGGTGGAGGTGTCAGGTCGCATCGGGGTGTACGAGCCGCGTGGCGACTTGCAATTGATTGTGGAACGCATGACGCGCGCTGGTCAGGGCAACCTGTTTGAGCAGTTTTTGCAATTGAAGGCCAAACTGGAGGCGCAAGGCCTGTTTGATGCCGCGCGCAAGCGGCCTTTGCCTGCCATGCCACGCGCCATTGGGTTGGTGACCTCACTGGGAGCCGCGGCGCTGCATGACGTGGTGACTGCTCTGCAGCGGCGCGTGCCGCATCTCCCGGTGGTCTTGGTGCCCGCTTCGGTGCAAGGCATCAACGCCCCAGCGGAGTTGATTAGTGCGCTATCAAAGTTGTATCTGCTTGCAGAGCAAATACAAGGGCTAGAGCATGATTTCGTTCATAAAAAACAGCCTGCTGGGAAACCTGTGGTGGACGTGATCTTGCTGGTGCGTGGCGGTGGCGCGCTGGAAGACTTATGGGCCTTTAATGACGAAGCACTGGCGCAGACCATCGCGCAAAGTCCGGTGCCGGTGGTGTGTGGCGTGGGCCATGAGACCGACTTCACCATGGCCGATTTTGTGGCCGACCTGCGCGCCCCCACCCCCACGGCGGCGGCCGAGCTGGTGGCGCAACCGCAGCTGGCCTGGCTCAACGCGCTGCTGCAACAGCAGCGGCGCATGCAAGATGCGGTGACGCGCCAGCTCGATCGCCAGAGCCAGCGTCTGGACACCGCCAGCGCCCGGCTGGGGCGGCCTTCTAACCGGCTGGCCGCGCAGCGCCTGCGCCTGGCCAACTTGGAGCAGCGGCTGCAGTCTGGACTGCGCCAAGCCGTGGCACAACGCCAGCAGCACCTGAACCATTGGGCTCCGCGCTTGCCGCAAGCCCTGCAACGCGGCCTGCAAAGCCAGGCACAGCGGCTGGAGCGCGCTAGCTTGCGGCTGGAGCTGCTCGACCCGCAGCTGGTGCTGCAGCGCGGCTATGCCTGGCTGAGTGACGCGCAGGGGCAGCCGATCAGCTCGTGCCGGCAAACACAACCCGGGCAAGCCTTGACGGCTACCCTTGCAGACGGGACGGTTGATTTGACGGTGGCAAACTCACATCGCTGAAAGTTTTTACAATATTTTTCTTAACCAACACTGAGGTAATTCCATGGAACACACGCTGCCCGCCTTGCCTTTTGCACTGGATGCACTGGCCCCCCACTATTCCAAAGAAACATTGGAATACCACTACGGCAAGCACCACAACGCTTATGTGGTGAACCTCAACAACCTGCAAAAAGGTACCGAATTTGAAGCGCTGGATCTTGAATCCATTGTCAAAAAAGCCAGTGGTGGCATTTACAACAACGCCGCTCAAATCTGGAACCACACTTTCTTCTGGAATTGCCTGACACCCAACGGTGGCGGCGAACCCACTGGCGCACTGGCCGCAGCCATCAACGCCAAATGGGGCAGCTACGCCGCGTTCAAGGAAGCCTTTGTGAAATCTGCTGTGGGCAACTTTGGCTCGGGCTGGACCTGGCTGGTGAAAAAGGCCGACGGCTCGGTGGACATTGTCAACATGGGTGCAGCTGGCACGCCCCTGACCACCGCTGACAAAGCCCTGTTGACGGTGGACGTGTGGGAACACGCCTACTACATCGACTACCGCAACCTGCGTCAAAAATACGTCGAAACTTTCCTGGGTAACCTGGTGAACTGGAAGTTTGCTGAAAGCAATTTCGCCTAACAACCTGGTCTTGGCATCACAGCGCTTATTCAATCGGCACTGCGCTTGATGAATCAGCCGGGCGATGCCCTTTGCTACGTGTCCTCCGGCCTGCAGCCTCCCCCTTTACCTCCGCAAAGCGCATCGCCCGACTGACTCGACGCGGCGGTGGGATAGCTGGCAGGGGGAATTCATGGACAGCCTGGTCTGATTAAGGCGCAAACCCAAGCCAATCGTTTGGATAAACCGGTTGCACCAGCACGCGCATGACCCACACCGATAATCGGTCATCTTAAAAAAGGAGTGGGTGTGGACATTGTGTTGCTGATGAAAGCCGCCGTGATGGGGCTGGTCGAGGGTTTGACCGAATTTTTGCCAATCTCAAGCACTGGGCATTTGATTCTGGCCGGCGCCATGCTGGGCTTTGACGACGACAAAGCCAAGGTGTTTGACATCGCCATCCAGACCGGAGCCATTTTTGCGGTGATCCTGGTGTATTGGCAAAAAATCCGCGACACCGTGTTGGCCTTGCCCACCGAGCAGCAGGCCCAGCGCTTTGCCTTGAACGTGGCCATTGCTTTCTTTCCGGCTGTCATTTTGGGCTTGTTGTTTGGCAAGGCCATCAAGGCCAACCTGTTCACGCCGGTGGTGGTGGCCAGCACCTTCATTGTGGGTGGCTTCATCATTCTTTGGGCTGAGCGCCGTCAAGCCAAAAACCCGGCCGTGGCGCGCATCCAGGAGGTTGAGCAGATGACCCCCATCGACGCGCTCAAAGTTGGCCTGGCGCAGTGCCTGGCGATGATCCCGGGCACCAGCCGCAGCGGGGCCACCATCATTGGCGGCATGTTGCTGGGCTTGAGCCGCAAAGCGGCCACAGATTTTTCGTTTTACCTGGCCATTCCGACGCTGATCGGCGCAGGCGCCTACAGCCTGTACAAGGAACGTGCGCTGCTGTCGCTGACTGATGTGCCGCTGTTTGGCGTCGGACTGGTGGTGTCGTTTGTCAGCGCCTGGTTGTGCATTCGCTGGCTGCTGCGGTTTATTTCAACGCACAGTTTTGTCGGTTTTGCCTACTACCGCATTGTGTTTGGCCTGGTGGTGCTGGTCACGGCTTGGTCGGGCAGCGTCACCTGGGCGGGCTGATCCCTCGCCAGAATTCAGACCAGGCTTTGCAAGTTGAGCAACGCGGTTTCGATGGCAGCGGCGCTCACCAGAGGGTTTTCCATGGGAAAGAGGTGGCTGCCGTCCACCATCATGATGCGCCCCTGGGTGATGCGTTGTGTTAAAGCCATGCCTACTTGACGCATTTCTGATGATCGGGTGCCGCCAATAAAGGCCACCGGGCATTTGACTGGATGCTGTTTCATCAAGTCGTCCAGGTTGCTGGGCAGGGTGTTGTAGATGGCGGTTTCAATGTCGCGGTCAAAACTCAACACGCGCTGGGTCTTGCCATTGACGCTTGCATCATGGGTACCATGGGCAATGTAGTCGGCAAGCACCGCAGTGTCCCATTTGGCGAAGGCGCGCTTGCTTTGAAAATAAGCCATTGCCGCTTGCGCATCCAGCCACTGGTTGCGGCGCTTGCGACTGACTTTGCCGGGTGACAAAGAGCCTACCACCTGGGTGCGTTTGGCCAGCCCCAACGCGGTGGCGCGCCAGCCGCCAATGATGGGCGCGTCCAGCAACACCACACCACGCACCAAGTGCGATGCCTGACTGGCCACCATGACACTCAAAAAACCGCCCAGGGAATGACCCACCAAAAACAGCGGTGCGCCGGTTTTGGCAACTTGGGCTTGGGTGAAATCGGTGAGTTGCTGCACCAGGTGTGGCCAATTGTTGGTGACCGGATAATGCGCGTCATGACCGAATTGTTCAATGGCATGTGCAGTGAAGCCCCGCGCATTCAAGGCTTGCAACAGCACGCGGTAGGTACCGGCACAAAAACTGTTGGCGTGTGAGAAAACAAACGGGGTGGTGGCTTTGGCTTGGGGCATAGGAGGACTGCTGATTGTTTTCCATTGTCACCGAGACACCCGGTGTCAATTGGCTGTCGACTGTCTCGCCGGTGTCAGTGGCACCGGTGTCAGATCAGCTTTTCCTGAGGTGTAGTGATTTTTTTCAAAGGCAGGCTTCGTTTGGCCGATTGCATAAGTGGCACTTCGGTTTTACCGCCATCCCAGGTCGGGTCTTCAATGCTGTCAAACACCTCACGCAGCTTCATCCCCCAGCTGTTGTGCATCATCCTGAAGTAGGGGTTGTGCTCGTCGATACACACCACTTTGTCGGTTTGGAATTTGTCCACCTCATACACCACCATGTCCAGCGGCAGACCCACCGACAGGTTGGACTTGAGGGTGGAGTCCATCGACACCAGGGCGCATTTTGCGGCTTCGTCCAGCGGCGTGGTGGGGGTGATCACGCGGTCAAGCACCGGTTTGCCATACTTGGATTCGCCCACCTGAAAATAAGGGGTTTCGGGGGTGGCTTCAATGAAGTTACCAGCCGAATAGACCTGAAACAGGCGCATGCCTTCGCCCTTGATCTGGCCGCCAAAGACAAGCGACACATTGAAGTCGACCCCTGCCAGCTTGAGTGCAGCGGCATCGCGCTCGTACACATGGCGAATGGCTGCGCCCAGCACGCGGGTCGCATCAAACATGCTTTTGGCGTTCCAGATGGTGATCGGGTCAGCATCTTCGTCGTGGTCTTTGAGTTTTTCAACCTGCAAAATTTCGCGGATGGACTGCGAAATGCTCAGGTTGCCAGCCGACAGCAGCACCATGAAGCGGTCGTTTGGCTTCTCGTAGACGATCATTTTGCGGAAGGTGCTGATTTGATCCAGACCGGCGTTGGTACGCGAGTCCGAGAGGAACACCAGGCCGGCGTTGAGTTTGATAGCGACGCAGTAAGTCATGGGGTGAATTTAGTTGCTAAAAGTCTGAGTTAGCACAAATCAGTTTTGTACGCCTGCCTGCTATTATGCAGAGCAGCATCAGGCGGCATCTGCTGCGGGTTGCAAAAGCAGGTGCTGGTTGCTTTATCAAATTGCAACCAATCATGGAGGCGAACATGCGTACATATTTCACATCTGCCAATGCTTGGCAGTTTTCAGGGCAAAGCTGCTTGTTATGTTGTTTGATGCTTGCGGGCGCACCGGCAGTGGCTGCAGAGTTTCAGGTTGGCATCAATGCAGAGGTCAGTTACCGCGAAAGTCCGGCTGAAGTCCGGCAACGGTTCCAGCCTGTGCTCGATGAGCTGGGCAAATTGTCTGGGCACAAATTTGAATTTCACCCGGTGTACAGCGACAAGGTCAAAGAAGCCATTGCCTCCCAAAAGTTTGATTTTTTGCTGATTCACACCCATGAAGCACTTAAAGCCGAGAAAATTTTTCAATACCAAATCGTAGGCTTTACTGACGACAAAAAAGACAACACCGTCTACTTTTTTGTCGATGTGGACAACCCAGCCCAAACCTTGAAAGATGTTGCTGGCAAAAAGATGGGAACACCAGGCGCCGGCAATTGGGCATCAACCACCGCCATGGCGGCTTTAAAAGAGGCTGGCATTACGCCTGGAAAAACCTTTGCGCGTACCCGCTATGCGGACGCAGTGCCTTTTTTGGTGGACTTGCACAGTGCCGAGGTGGGTATCAGCCGCAACAAGTCGGTGGTGGACAAATTTGTTGCAGAAAAAAAGATCAAGGTTGTGCATCAGACACCAGCCTTGCCCATGAACGCAGTGATCGCCACGCCCAAGATACCCGCTTCCGTGGTCAAGCGGGTGCGTGAAGCATTTGATGAGTTGCGCAACTCCAATAGTTTCCATGAACTGGCGTTTAAAGGCTTACGCTACTCACCCGAAGAAAGCCAGACGCTGCACACCTTTTACCAGTGATTGCGGCGTGGCAAGTCAGGTCCTGCAAGCCTGGCACAGTTGCTTCAATTGGTACAAGGCTTCCAACGCCTCACGTGGGCTAAGTTCATCAGGATTTAAGGCTCTAGCCCATGTATCTATTGGGCTAACAGCTACAACTTCAGTAGCTACTGGTGCAGCAAACAAATCCACTTGGGCCTGCGACTGACTGGCCTGTGTCTCCAGCGCTTGCAGGGTGTGGCGCGCGTGGTTGAGCACCGCCGCAGGCATGCCGGCCAGGCGCGCCACCTGAATGCCGTAGCTCTTGCTGGCTGGACCGGGCTGAATTTCATGCAAAAACACAATGTCGCGGCCGGATTCGGCGGCACTCACATGCACGTTGATAGCGCCATGGTGGGTGGCAGGAAATTCGGTCAGCTCAAAATAATGCGTGGCAAACAGGGTATAGGCCTGGGTTTTGTCGTGCAGCTGGGTGGCAATCGCGCTGGCCAGAGCCAGGCCGTCAAAGGTGCTGGTGCCGCGGCCAATTTCGTCCATCAAGACCAGTGAATTGGGTGTGGCTGCATTCAAAATTTGCGCCGCCTCCAGCATCTCCAGCATGAAGGTGGACTGGGCGTTGGCCAGGTCGTCGGCTGCGCCAATGCGGGTATGGATGGCATCGATCGGTCCGAGTCGGCAGGCACTTGCGGGCACATAACTGCCCATGCCCGCCAGCAGGGTGATCACCGCAATTTGCCGCATGTAGGTGGACTTGCCGCCCATGTTGGGGCCGGTGATGATTTGCATGCGCTGCCTGGGGCCCAGGTGGGTGTCGTTGGCAATGAAGGCTCCCGCGCCAGAGGCCGAACCCATGCCGTTGGTTTCGGCCAGACGCGCTTGCACCACGGGGTGGCGGCCTTGCACAATGTCCAGGCACGGTTCTTTGGCAAATTGCGGCGCGCACCAGTCCAGCGTCAAACTGCGCTCGGTCAGGGCGCACAGCGCGTCCAGCGTGGCCAGGGCGCGCGCCAGGCGGGTCAGGGCGGCCACGTGCGGCTGCAAGGCATCGAGCAGTTGCTCATACAGATACTTTTCACGCGCCAAGGCGCGCTCGGCGGCGCTCAGCGCCTTGTCTTCAAAGGCCTTGAGCTCGGGGGTGATGAAACGCTCGGCATTTTTCAGCGTCTGGCGTCGGCGGTAATCGTCGGGCACTTTGTCCAATTGACCTTGGCTGACTTCGATGAAAAAGCCGTGCACCCGGTTGTACTGCACCCGCAGGTTGGCAATGCCGGTGCGCAGTTTTTCACGCGTCTCCAATTCCAGCAGAAAACTGTCGCAGTTGGTTTGGATGGCGCGCAGTTCGTCCAGCTCGGCATCAAAACCACTGGCGATCACACCGCCATCACGCACCAAGGCGGCGGGCTCGGGGGCAAGGGCAGCAGCCAGCAACTCAGAGCAGCCAGAGGGTGGTATGAGTTGCCCTGAAATATGGGTCAAATAGGCCTCTAGCCCATATAAAAAGGGAGCAAGTAGCTCTGTTTTTTGTAGTGTTTTCTGCAAGCCCACCAGTTCACGTGGACGCACCTGGCGCAGCGCCATGCGGGCGGTGATGCGTTCCACATCGGTGCTGCCTTTGAGCTGCTCGCGCAGCGTTTGCCACAGCCCAGTGGCTGCGCCCGGTGCGCTCATGCGCAGCACTGCGATGGCGTTCAGGCGTTGTTGCGCAGGCGAGCGGTCGCGCTGGGGCTGCAGCAGCCAGCTTTTGAGCAGGCGGCTGCCCATGCCGGTCATGCAGGTGTCGAGCAATGAAAACAGCGTGGGCGACTCCTCGCCGCGCAGGGTTTGCGTGAGTTCCAGATTGCGCCGGGTGCTGGGCGGCAGGTCGATCAAGTCGCCCGCGCGTTGCACCTGCAGGCTGTGGATGTGCGTCAAGGCACGACCCTGGGTGTGTTCGGCGTAGGCCAGCAGCGCGGCGGCGGCGGCGTGGGCTTGCGCCAGGTCTTGCGCGCCCCAGGCGGCCAGGCTGGCGGCGTTCAAGTGGGACAGCAGGGTGCGCTGACCCAGCCCGGTGTCAAACTGCCAGTCGGGCCGCAGGCTGATGCTGGCGCTGGAGCCCGCCGCGCCGCGCAGCCGGGCTTCAAACGCCGGGGTGGCCCCGGCGCTGAAGAGTAGCTCGCCCGCACCCACACGTTGCACCCAGTCACCGAGTTCATCCGGGGTGCATTCGGCCAGCATCACCTCGCCCTGGGTCACGCTCATCCAGGCCAGGCCACAGGTATGGCGCGGGCCTTGGTGCACCGCCAGCAGCAGGGATTCGGCTTTGTCGGCCATCAGCTCCAGGTCGGTCAGCGTGCCGGGGGTCACCACCCGCACCACCTTGCGCTCCATCGGGCCTTTGCCCGCAGCCCCGTCGGCCTCGCCGACCTGTTCGCAAATCGCCACCGACTCGCCCAGCTTGATGAGCCGCGCCAGGTAGGTGTCGACCGAGTGAAACGGCACCCCGGCCATGACCACCGGCTGCCCGGCGCTTTGGCCGCGCTGCGTCAGGGTGATGTTGAGCAGGCGCACCGCCTTTTCGGCATCTTCATAAAACAGCTCGTAAAAATCACCCATGCGGTAAAACAGCAGGGTGTCGGGGTAATCGGCTTTCAGACCCAGGTACTGGGCCATCATGGGGGTGTGGGCTAGGAGCGTGGCGGTCATCGATGGAAGTCTAGCAATTTAATCCACTTCTAAATCATCCGTTTCGTCGTTGCCTCGCTTGACCCTATTATTTGTTGATCATGGATTTGTGCACAATTTGCAGCACCGCGTTCAGGTCTTCAATTGGCAGTTGGCCGGGAGCCGAGCCCGCGGCTCCCACGGCAAAGCTCAGCGCTGAGCCAAACACGCCACCCACCATGCGCGTGATGACACCGAGCGACCCCATGGACATGCTGATCACCGGAATGCGGACGACTTTGCTGGCTTCGCGGGTGGCGGCCAAAAGTGTCAGGACATCGTCCAGATCACGCGGCATCACCGCCACTTTGGCTACATCAGCACCCGCTTGCTCCGCGCTGAGAAACTTGGCGACCAGTGTTTCCTGATCGGGCGTATGTGTGAAATTGTGGTACGAAAGCACCAGCTTGATGCCGTTGGCTTTGGCCGCGTCACACACTTGGGCGATTTGGGTCGCACCGTTGGCCAGTTCGTAGTCGATCAGGTCAATGGTTTTGCTGGCGCACACCGCAGCGTACAGGGCAATCACCTGCGCTTCGTTGATGGCAATCTTCTCGCCGCCCTCAATGATGGAGCGACGGGTGAACAGCAGCGGCATGTTGCACGCTGCTTTTTTGATAGCTGCTGCCGCAGCAATGACCTGGTCTGCATCGTGAATATGCTCAAAGAAATCAACGCGCCATTCAAGCACGTCGGGCTTCTTGGGCAGTACCACCGCCAGCTCGACCATGATTTTGTCCAGCGTTCGCCCGACCAGCGGCGTGCAGATCAGCGGAAACTTATCCGCCGCAATGGGTTGACCGTTCAGTTCAATCGGTTTGTAGTTTTGCATGGGAATATTGTCAAAAAAGCCTGTCAGCATTCATCAGATGCAGGCGCGCACTTTACGTCATGTCGGCCCATGGCAGTGTCAATTCATGGTCTGAAGCCCGCGGCGGCGGCCCATTCAGTTGGTAACCCATTGGTAACCCCACCCCCTGGTCATGGTGCCAAACCCGGTTACCATTGTGCATGTAATTTAGTTACCAAAAAGGTATGAACGTCATGACCCTCAATGCCACCGTCGCCGCCGTGACCCAGCGCATCACGCAGCGCAGCCAAGCCAGTCGCAGCGCCTATTTGTCGCAAGTCAATGCCGCCTTGCAGCGCCCACCGGGCGCCCAGCGCCTGGGCTGTGCCAACGTGGCGCATGCGTTTGCGGCCTTGCCCGGCAATGACAAGCTGCGCGTGGTGGCCGAGAAGGCGTCCAACATTGGCATCGTCACCGCCTATAACGACATGCTTTCAGCGCACGCGCCGTTGCAGCATTACCCGGATCTGATCAAAGCCGAGGCGCGCAAGCTGGGTGCCACGGTGCAGGTGGCCGGTGGTGTGCCCGCCATGTGCGATGGCGTGACGCAAGGCACGCCGGGCATGGAACTTAGCCTTTTTTCGCGCGATGTGATCGCCATGGCCACCGCAGTCGCCTTGAGCCACGATGTGTTTGCAGGTGCGCTGATGCTGGGCGTGTGCGACAAGATCGTGCCGGGTCTGTTGATTGGCGCGCTACAGTTTGGCCATTTACCCACCGTGTTTGTGCCTGCTGGCCCCATGACTTCTGGCCTGTCCAACGGTGAAAAGTCCAAGGTGCGTGAACAAGCCGCGCAAGGTCTGGTGGGTCGCCCCGAGCTGCTGGCGGCTGAATCGGCGGCCTACCACAGTGCGGGCACCTGCACCTTCTATGGCACGGCCAACAGCAACCAGATGTTGTTGGAGGCCATGGGGCTGCATGTGCCAGGCACGGCCTTCATCAACCCCGGTGCAGCGGTGCGCGATGAGTTGACACGCGAAGCGCTGCGCACCGTGTTGGGCAAGCAAACACCCAACGCTGCCGCCCCAGCCTTGGGCGCAGTGGCATCCTGCCCGCCGATTGGCCGTTTGGTGGACGAGCGCTGCATTGTCAACGCCATGGTGGCATTGCTGGCCACGGGTGGCTCCACCAACCATTTGATCCACTGGGTGGCCGTAGCGCGTGCAGCGGGTATCGTGATCGATTGGAATGACTTTTCAGAACTGTCTAATGTCGTGCCGCTCTTGAGTCGTGTGTATCCCAACGGCAGCGCCGACGTGAACCAGTTTCAGGCCGCTGGCGGCCCCGGCTTTGTGATCCGCGAGTTGCTCGATGCAGGCTTCATGCATGCCGACGTGCTGACGGTACGCGCCGGGGGTTTGCGCGAGTACACCGCGATGCCCACCGTGGCCACCGATGCTGCCCAGGATCATGTATCAAATACGGCTCCATCCCTTGTATGGCAAGCGGTAGGCGCTAGCAAAGATGAAGCAGTGGTGCGACCTGCCAGCGCACCGTTCAGCGCCAGCGGTGGCCTCAAATTGCTCACTGGCAACCTGGGCCGCAGCGTGATCAAAATCTCGGCCGTGCCCGATGACCGCCATGTGATTGAAGCGCCCTGCCGGGTGTTTGATTCTCAAGAGGCCTTGCACCAAGCCTTTGCCGCCAACGATCTCAACCGCGACCTGATTTGCGTGGTGCGCTGGCAGGGTCCCCAAGCCAATGGCATGCCCGAGCTGCACAAGCTGACCCCGCCGCTGGCGGTGTTGCAAGGCAAAGGCTTCAGGGTGGCGCTGGTCACGGACGGCCGCATGAGCGGCGCGTCGGGCAAAGTGCCTGCCGCCATCCACGTGTCGCCCGAAGCTGCAGCCGGTGGTGCCTTGGCGAAAGTGCGCGACGGCGATGTGATTCGTCTGGATGCGAATACGGGTACGCTGCAGGTGCTGGTGCCAGAATTTGAATGGGCCATCCGCGAGGCCTTGCCGATGCCAGAGCCACTGCGCCAGGCCAATGGGCTTGGCATGGGACGCGCGCTGTTTGCCAACCTGCGGCGCAACGCCACTACGGCCGAAGAAGGTGCGTGCAGCTGGCTGTAGCGCGCACTGAAAGTTGCCCAGCGGCGTTGCGTTGCCATGATGTACCTTTTGTTTTGCCAGCCGCTGCGCTTAGCTGGGACAATTTTGCACAGACCTTTTGTTGAAGTTTTTGAAAGTCTTTATGAATGCACCAACCTTTTTGACCGCCCTGCAAGTGATGCAGGATGCACCAGTGATTCCGGTGATTGTGCTGAACGACGTGGCGCACGCTGTGCCGATGGCGCGCGCCTTGTTGGCCGGCGGCATTCGCATGCTTGAAGTGACGCTGCGCACACCGCAGGCGCTGGCCTGCATTGAGGCGATCGCGCGTGAGCTGCCTGAGGCTGTGGTGGGTGCGGGTACGGTGCGCAGCAAAGCGGATGCGCAAGCCGCTGCCAACGCAGGCGCGCGCTTTGCCGTCAGTCCTGGCTACACCAGCGCCGTGGGGCAGGCATGCCGCGATGTGGGTCTGGCGTTGCTACCGGGCGTGGCCACCGGCGGCGAGATCATGGCGGCTTGCGAAGATGGGTTGACTGAGCTGAAGTTCTTTCCGGCAGTGCAGGCCGGCGGCGTGGCCATGCTCAAGGCCTGGTCAGGCCCGTTTTTTGACGTCAAGTTTTGCCCCACTGGCGGCATCACCTTGCAAAATGCGCCTGACTTTTTGGCGCTGAGCAACGTGGTCTGTGTCGGTGGTTCCTGGCTGGTGCCGGCGCACACCGCTGAAGAAGGCGACTGGGGTCGTGTCACCCGGCTTGCCAGTGAGACTAAAAATTTAAGAAATTTAGGCCTCTAGCCCTTTCAGAATAAGCGCAAGCAGCTACATAAATAGTAGCAATTATATGAATTTGTAGCTGGCTTCTCTCAAACCGATTCGGGTCGCTGGATCAGTTCAATCTTGTAGCCGTCCGGGTCGGTCACAAAAGCAATGACGGTGCTACCCCCTTTGACTGGCCCCGCCTCGCGCGTGACGTTGCCACCGGCTGCCTTGATTTTTTCGCAAGCTGCATAAGCATCAGGCACGCCCAAGGCAATGTGGCCATAAGCGTTGCCCAATTCGTAGTGATCCACCCCATAGTTGTAGGTGAGCTCAATTTCGGCCTGCCCCGGATTGCCACCTTCATAGCCCAGAAATGCAAGCGTGTATTGGTTCGAGGGGTTGTCAGACTGGCGCAGCAGTGTCATGCCGAGCACCTGGGTATAAAAGTCAATCGAGCGCTGCAAGTTGCCGACGCGAAGCATGGTGTGGAGAAATCGCATGGTCAAGCCATCTTTCAGGAATAATCAAAAACATCATTTTCACCGGAGTTGCCATGCCCTCAATCACCAAAGTTGTTTTGTTCACCGATACGGATGGTCGCGCCTGGTTTCGTGAAGAAACTGTGCCACTGGATCAGGGCAAACCCGAGGCCGCCTTGTCAGCCTTGATGCCTTCGGGCGGCTTTCAGTTGCGCCAAAGTCCGGTGGGCTTTCGCAGCACGTTTCACTGCACCACCGATCCGCAGTGGGTGTTCATTCTGCAGGGGCAGATGGAGATCAGTTTGCAGGATGGCAGCGCCCGCATCTTCAAAGCGGGCGAGCACTTTTACTCGGCTGATGTGTTGCCGCCAGGCCAAAGTTTTGATGCAAAAGTGCACGGTCACTGGAGCCGACAAGTGGGGCCAGATCCGCTGGTGACCCTGTTTGTTCGCGGATAACCGTCGACACGCGAAGTGGGCTTCAAAACAGAACCTAAAAAAGCACAATGCGCTATTTTTTAAATAGCGCATTGTGCTTTTTATTAACGTGAAACAACGCCCACAGCTGACAAGAATGGCGTGTCGTAGGGCCGACTTCAGTCGGCCATGGCGGGTTGAAACCCTTCCCTACGCAGGACACGCGTGTTGCATGCTTTGGGGTGTCCTTGTTGAACATGAACGTTAGAGGGCTAGGAGGCTGTCAGCCACCTAGCCCTCTATTGTTTTAGTTAGCGCGGCCCACCGGAACCACCTGGGCGACCGCGTCCACCGCCGCTGCGGTTTCCGCCACCGGGGCGGCCTGAGCCACCGACAAAGCCGCCACCACCGCCCGCGTTGCGGTTGCCACCGCCAAAACCACCACCACCGCCCCGGCGTGAGCCGCGGTCGGTCATCATGTCGACACTGGTGCGCATCGGGTCGGGTTGGCCGCCCGCACGCGCTGGGGCGGTGGGTGCGCCACCATAACCACCGCCGTTGCCGCCGCCGTAGCCGCGTGCCGGGCGTTGGCCGGGGCCACGTACCGCTTGTTCTGCGGCTGACAAATGGCTGCGTGGCTCAAACTCGCGGCCACCACCAGCGTTGTCATACTGGTTGGCGTTGCGGCCTTCGCCGCCAAAACCATCGCCACCTGCGCTGCTGCGGCCACGGCCACCCCCATTGCCGCCACCGTTGCCACCGCGGCCACCGCCAGCGGGGCCACGGCCACCAGCGGATGCTCTGCCGCCGCCATTGCCACCGCCATTACTGCCGCCATTGCCGCTGCGGGCAGCGCCAGGGCCTTTGCTTTCACGTAACCGTGTCAGCATTTCAGTGCGCGCGGCTTTGGCTGCGGCCATCATCACGTCGCGGCTCGGCGGTTTGCCCGCGCCGCCCCAAATGGTTTGGCGACCCATGGCAATGGGCTCGGCCT
>Ga0210021_1001887_pt1 | contig 19112 bp, 19 predicted proteins | sample CryGeymeta201517_FD_183981 | JGI IMG/M metagenome (GOLD analysis project Ga0210021, IMG submission 183981) | Groundwater microbial communities from Crystal Geyser aquifers in Utah, USA - Crystal Geyser metaG 2015-17 (SPAdes) (version 2) | ecosystem: Environmental > Aquatic > Deep subsurface >... | reverse complement strand
AATAATAAAACATGGCCAGGGGCGGGGCGGTAAAAGCCATAGCGACGGCGTTGTGGCCGAACCACCAGTGAACGTTGGCATCGTTGGTGCCCGCGTAGGCCGAGTAGGATTTAAAGAGGGTCACTGGCACCGCTGCCGAGTCGACCAGATACAGAATGGCCACCCCGACAATCGACGCCAGCATGTACCACAGAGAAATGTACATCTGTTCTTCTTTGCGCTGCATAATCGTCATGATAATGTTGATGGCAAAAGCAACCCACAAGACCACAATCATCACATCCAGAGGCCATTCCAGTTCATGATATTCCTTGCTGCTGGTGAAGCCCATAAGCAGAGTGACGGCTGCGGCAATGATGGTGGCATTAAATAAATACAGCTGAAAAGTTGCGAGCTTGTCACTCCACAGGCGAATTTTGCACAGGCGCTGAACCATATAAAAAAAGGTCGCGAAAATCATGCCGACGCCCCAGCCGTAAAGACCGGCGTTGGTGTGCACCGGACGTAGGCGACCGAAGGTCAAATAGGGTGGCAGATTGAACTCGGGGTTGGTCATCTGGATGGATGCCATCACACCAACCAGAACTGCGACCAGCCCCCAGAGCAGGCTCCAGTGGACGAAACTTTTCACAATGTCCGTGTTGTACTGCTGGTTCTGCATAGGGCCTCCTTGTGATGATTCCCGTTAGCCGGGATTTATTGGCGCAAAGTTTAATCGAAAGTCAGGGGATGTCAATGAGAGAAAAGGAATAATAACCCAAACGGTCATGATTTTAGGTGTCTGGGCGGAAACTGTCAAACATAAAAATACCGTATCCTGATAAATCTCTGGTTGACGCTAAAAATAATTCTGTAACTTATTGAAAAAATGATCTAAAAGGTAGTGCATGGGTCTTGCGAAAAAACTTTTTATCTATACCGGAAGCGTTTTGCTGGCGCTGCTGCTGGTCACTTTTGGCCTGCTGGAAATGCGTCAGACGCGCTTGTGGCGGCAGTATTTACAAGAACAGCACCTGTCGGCGGCCCGCTTTGCCACTCCAGAAATTTTGAAACGTTTTCGGGGTGATTTTCATCGTCTGCCGGCGCAGCAGGCGGGTGATGCCCTGGGCACTTTGAGTTTCAGCCCCGATCTGATGCGTTTTGAACTTTATTCCACCAGTGGTCATCCTCTGTTTGTGTCTTCGATCTTTCCCGGTTTTAGTGCTCAGGACCTGCCTGCCGCAACGCCGCTGGATGCGGCGGAAAACACCTTGAAATATCGTGTGACCGCCGACATGAACGGGCGTCCCGTTCTTGATGTCAGTGTCCCCGCATTCAGTCCGTCGGGGACACGTTTGCTGACGGTGCGTTTTTATTATTCTTACCGCAGTGTCGAGCAGCTACTGGCAGAAATGCACCGTGATTATGTTACCATTGCTGTTGGTGCCGCCCTGGTTTCCCTGCTGCTGGCCGCTCTGGTGGCGCAGCGTCTGACCCGACCTCTCAACCAGTTGACGGAAGGCGCCCGGGCCATTACGCGTGGCGAGCTGGAGACCCGCATTCCCCTGCGCGGGGCCGATGAATTGACCATTTTGGCCTCGGCTTTCAACGAGATGGCCTCCAGTCTGGGGACCAGTCGCGCCGCATTGACCCAGCGCAACCAACAACTGACTCAGGCCAACGAAGAACTTTTGCGCATTTATGAACGCCTGACGCGGGCCGAACGTCTGGCCGCGGTTGGCCAGGTTGCTGCCGGGGTTTCCCATGAAATTGACAATCCGGTCGGGATTATTTTGGGCTATGCGCAACTGATATTAGAAGATTTGCCGCCCGATGACGCCCTGCGTGATGATATTCAGGCGATCATTGATGAATGCCTGCGGTGTAAGCGCATAACCGGGGGCCTCTTGAGTCTGTCGCGCACTGGTGCCCGTCAGTGGGAAGCGCTTGATCTCAAAGAGCTGGTTGAAGCAACCTGGGCGTCGTTGCAACCACAGAAACTTTTTCGTTCAATGACTTTTGACCTGGTGGTGGAATCTGAGGTGCCGCGCTTGATCGGCGACGCGGATCGCCTGCGTCAGGTGCTGGTCAATTTGTTACTCAATGCCGCCCAGATGCTGACGGATAACGGGCAAATTCGTATCACCCTGGCAAAACAAAACACTTACGCCGAGCTGCTGGTCGATGACAATGGCCCTGGAATTGCCGGGGAGCAGAAGTCGAAGGTTTTCGAGCCCTTCTACTCCACCAAAGAAAAAGGCAAGGGGACAGGATTGGGGCTGGCCATTTGTCGCAAGCTGATCGAAGAACATGGCGGACAAATCGAAGTTCTTGATTCTCCCTTGGGGGGAGCACGTTTCAAAATGACCCTGCCGTGTGATCTTGAGCAGATACCCGAGCTGGAAGCATGAAAACCTTTGACAATGGGCCGGGTGATTTTTAGAATGCCCCAGCAATTGATGCCAACCTATGGCGAACGGACAAAATAAGAATGCAAAGAGTAACTGCACTGGTTCAATCTGACATGCAGGCCGTTGAAGAGCGGTTTCGTAAAAATCTCTCTTCGGATGTGCCCCTCATCGGCCAGGTCGGCGAATACCTTCTCGCCAGTGGTGGCAAGCGCATTCGTCCCATGCTGCTACTTTTATCCTCCAAACTCTGCGGTTATCAGGGCGAACATCATATCGAACTGGCCGGAGTGATCGAGTTTATCCACACGGCGACCCTGCTTCACGATGATGTGGTCGATAGTGCCGATTTGCGCCGTGGCAATCGTTCGGCCAACGCCGTCTGGGGCAATGAGGCCTCGGTGCTGGTGGGGGACTATCTGTTTGCCAAGTCTTTTTCGGTGATGGTGCGCTGTAACAGTCTGAAAATCCTCCAGATTCTTTCCGACACCACGACCATGATGGCCGAAGGTGAAGTGCAACAGCTGCTGAATACGGCCGATCTGGAGGTGGACGAAAAGCGTTATCTTGAAGTCATTCGCGACAAGACCGCAATTTTGATTGCTGCTGCGTGTCAAACCGGCGCGGTGCTGGCCAACGCCAGTGCTGCGGAAGAAGATGCCTTGCGCGAATTCGGCCTTGAAATCGGCACCGCCTTTCAGTTAATGGATGACGCCCTCGATTATGTTGCCGATCAGCGCGATTTTGGTAAATCGCGCGGTCACGACCTTGAGGAAGGCAAAATGACCCTGCCCCTGATTCACGCATACGCCGAAGCCGGCCCCGCTGAACGCGCGCAAATTGCTGAAATTGTCGAGCGTGAACAGCTGAGTGATGCCGATCTGGATGTCGTTTGTGCTCTGATTGACAGCTACAAGGGGATTGAATATACCCGCCGGCGCGCCGCTGAACGGATTACGCTGGCGAAAGCATGCTTGAAAGATTTTCCTGCCAGTGAGGTGCGCGACGCCCTGTTTGCCCTGGCTGATTACGTGGTGGCGCGTAACAAATAGCGCTTGGTGCTTGGTGACTTCTTGTCTGTCGTCCAGGGCGGGATTCATGCAGCCCGTGGAATGCCCGTTCCGGGCTTTGCCGCTCGGGAGCTGAAGCCGTTGTTTCAATCGAGACTGCGTGCCGGACGCCGAAGCCGTGACCCCTTCCCCCATCTTGTCCTGTTTGCCATGATGAGCCTTCAGTCTGCCACGGGAACAGATGTTCAAACTGAATTTACATAAGAAAGTCCTCGGTGCTTTCCTGCTGCTTTCTCTGGGGCCGCTGCTGTTGTTGCTGCTCAATTCGCAGCACAGTCTGGGGCTGGTCGAAGATTTGCTGCGCCAGCGCATCACCGCAGCCCTCGACGCTCAGGCCACCGAAGCTCTGACCTTGCGCGCTGAAATGGTGGCGCGTGAAGTTGCTGCTTTTCTCGATCAAGTGGAGACGGATGTCAAGGTTCTGTCGCTGATCGAGCCCGCCGAATCGACCTATCTCGATTTTGCCTGGACGCATGCGCGCGAGGTTTGGTACCGCCGGGGTACCAATAATAAACCGGTGGAGGTGCGCGAGCAGATCATGCTTTATCGTGAACTGAGCTTCATCGATACTCGCGGACAGGAACAGATTCACATTGTCGATGGGCGCCCGGCGGGACAAGGTCGCAACCTTGCCGATCCGGCCAATACCACCTATAAAAATGAAGAGTATTTTCGCCGCAGTATCAACCTGAAAAAAGGCGAAGTTTATGTCAGTCGTCTGGCCGGTTGGTATGTGAGTCGCGATGAACAGCTGCAAGGGGCCGAAACGCCCCTGGAGGCAGTGCAAGGCACGCCCTATCGCGGCCTAGTGCGCTTTGCCACCCCGGTTTATCGGCAGCAGCAGTTACTTGGAATTGCGGTTTTGTCCCTCGATCATCGTCATTTAATGGAATTCACCCAGCACATTTCGCCGACGCCTGAGCGTTATGTCGTCTTTCCCTCTTATGCCAGCGGGAACTATGCCTTTATGTTCGATGATGAAGGCTGGATGATCACTCACCCCAAATACTGGGATATCCGCGGTTATGATCCCGATGGCCGCCTGGTACCGCCCTATAGCCGCGAAACCACAGCCGCCACGGTGCAGGCCGGACGCATCCCGTTTAATCTGCTGAGCGCTGGTTTTATTCACCCTAACTATCCGGTCGTTGCCAAGGCGGTGCGCCAGGGGCTGTCGGGGGTGGTTGACACCACCAATGTTGGTGGGTCGCGCAAAATTATGGCCTACGCGCCGATTCTTTACGCTCAGGGAGAATTCTCCCGCTACGGAATCTTTGGCGGCGTCACCATTGGGGCCGAAGTTGCCAATTTTCATCAACCTGCCTTAACCACCGCGGCCTTGATCCGCAAACAGATCGGCAACTATCTGGCTGAATCCTGGTTTGTCATTTCCTTAACGATCTTGATGGTCATTTTGGCCGCCTATCGCTTATCCCGCAGTATTGTCGATCCCCTCTTATCCTTAACCGAGGGCACCCGTCGTATGGCACGCGGTGAGTTGACCACGCGGGTTGAGGTGCACTCTTACGATGAAGTCGGGGTGCTGGCCGATTCTTTTAACCGGATGTCACACGATTTACATCAGCGTCAGCAACGACTGTTGAAGACGCTTAAAGCGCTCCGTTCCTCACGGCGTGAAATTATTCGCGAACGCAATTTCAAACATACGGTGGTGGAAAATGTTGAAACGGGCATTCTCACCCTGGATGAAAATCGCCAAGTCACCTCCCTCAACGGCCCGGCGCGGCGAATTCTCGGGGTGCCCCAACTGGTTGAAGCCCAATCATGGGTGGAGCTCTTGGCGGGCTGGCCCGAATTGCATGCTCCCCTGGAAGAGGCTTTTGCTTCTCCGACCCAAAGCCGGGGAGACTATATCGCGGTTGAACGTGAGCAGCGCCAGCTGACCTATCGCCTGTCCCTTTTTCCCCTCAGTTTCCGGCGTCAGGCCGGTTGGTTGTTAACGGTCGAAGATCTCACGGAACGAGTGAACATGCGCGAACAGATGGCGCGCATGGATCGTCTGGCATCCCTCGGGCGTATGTCGGCCGGCATCGCCCACGAAATTCGCAATCCCCTGACCGGGGTCAGCCTGCTTCTCGACGAGCTGCACGATCGCATGCTCGGTCAGCAGGCCGATCAGTTGTTGATTCGCAAGGCGCTGGGAGAAATCGAGCGCCTGGAGGTATTGGTCGGCGAACTGCTGCATTTTTCGGCGGCCAACAAACTTCAATTGCGCCCAACGATTTTGTCTGAAGTGCTTGAAAATTCACTCTTTCTGGTGCGCAAACAATGTGAGCGTCAGGAAATTGAAATCACGGTTGCGGCAGTTGATGATCTGCCGCCGCTTTCGCTGGATGCCGATCGCCTGAAACAGGTATTTCTGAATCTGTTCAGCAACGCCATTGATGCCATGCCAACCGGTGGCCGACTGCATATCGATATCCGTTTGCAGTCCAAAAACGTCGAGGTTGTTGTCAGCGACAGCGGTTACGGCATTGAACCCGCGAAGCTGGGCTTGATTTTTGAGCCTTTCTATACCAGCAAGGGTGGCGAAGGCACCGGCTTGGGACTGGCCATCAGTCATAATATTATTTCGGATCATGGCGGAACAATTGTGGTAGAAAGCGTTGTCGGCAAGGGCACGCGTCTGCGCATTTTGTTGCCCCTGCCTGAAGGAGCCTGAGCATGGAAAAAATTCTGATCGTCGATGACGAAGCCTTTATCCGTGAAAATCTCGAACGAATTTTGGCCGACGACGGCTATCGCACCCAATCAACGGGTTCGCCTGAAGAGGCGGTCAGGAGTCTGGCTGATGAAGATATCGGGCTGGTGCTCCTCGATCTGAATCTGGGGGCTAAGAGTGGTCTCGACGTGCTGCGGGCCATGAAGGAAGTCGACCCCGATGTGCTGGTGATTATCATCACCGGCTACGGTACGGTCGAAACCGCTGTCGAAGCTCTCAAGATCGGAGCCTATGATTATATTAAAAAACCCTTTAAGGCCGACGCCATTCACCTGATTGTGAAACTGGCCCTCGAAACTCGCAATCTGCGCCGCAAGGTGAAGCGTCTGGTGCGTGAAGAGAGCAGTGGCATTAACATGGTTGGCAGCAGTCCGGCTCTGTTACAGATCTATCATCAAATTCGCGAAGTCGCCAAGCATGAGACTTCGACGGTCTTGATCACCGGAGAAAGCGGCACCGGCAAAGAGCTGGTCGCTCAGGCCATTCATCAGCTCTCGCCCCGCAGTTCGCGGCCCTTTATCGAAATTAACTGTGGCTCCCTGCCCTATAACCTGCTCGAAAGTGAACTTTTTGGTCATGAGCGGGGTGCCTTCACCGATGCCAAAAACCGCAAGATTGGTCTCTTTGAAGAATCGGACAGTGGCTCGATTTTTCTCGATGAAATCGGTGAAATGGATATGAACCTGCAAGTTAAACTGTTGCGGGTGCTCGAAGATCGCAAAATTCGCCGTTTGGGGGGGAACCGCAGCATCGAAATCAATGTGCGGATTATTGCCGCGACCAATGCCGATTTGAAAGATGCCATCGAGGCGAAAAGCTTTCGTGAAGATCTCTATTATCGGCTCAATGTGTTTCCTATTCATATTCCACCCCTGCGCGAAAGGCGCGAAGATATTCCGCCGCTGCTGAGCTGCTTTTTACAGCGCTTCAGCCGTGAATTTAACAAGGATATGCAGAAATTTTCGCTCCAGGCCCTCGATCTCCTGATGCGTTATCACTGGCCGGGTAATGTGCGCGAACTGCGCAATGTGGTCGAGCGCATCTGCATTATGCACAATGTCGAAACGATTAAACCGGCGCACTTACCGCGCGAAATCTGGGGAGAAACTCCGCAGGCCGAGGTGCCCTTTCGTTATGAAATCCCGCCCGAAGGGATTCTCCTTGATGAGGTCATCGCCCAGGTCGAAAAGGAACTCATCGCCAAAGCCTTCAGTATCACCGGCGGCAATGTCGCCCGCACCGCCCGCATCCTCAACGTCCCCCGCGGCACCCTGCGCTATAAACTGGAAAAGTATGAAATCGGCGAGAATCTGAGTTGATGTTTTGATCAGGGGAAAGGGCAGAGCAGCCGGATCTGCGGGCACTGAAAGGAGAATTTCCAATAATGAAAACTTATCGCAAAGAACTCTGGTTCGATATTCCGACCCGGCGTGAATTCCGGAATATTACGCCACAGGTCAGGGACTGTTTACGTGAGAGCACTATTCAGGAAGGCTTGCTGCTGGTCAACGCCATGCACATTACAGCCTCGGTTTTTATCAACGATGACGAAACGGGGTTGCATCACGATTTTGAGGGCTGGCTGGAGTCTTTGGCGCCCCACGAACCCCTGAGTCGTTATCAGCATAATCGCACTGGCGAAGATAATGGCGACGCGCATATCAAACGCACCCTCATGGGGCGCGAAGTGGTGGTGGCGGTAAGCGGCGGCCAGCTGGATTTTGGTCCATGGGAACAGATATTTTATGGTGAATTTGATGGCCGCAGACGCAAGCGTGTGCTGGTAAAAATTATCGGCGAATGAACCTGAGTTTGAAAGAGAGGAAGCCAAGGCATGAATGAAACCGTTAAAACGGCGAGCTTCGAATATTTAATCAGTTTGGCAAAAGAGAATCCCGAAGGGGGTTACACTTTTGTCCTCGATGGGGAAACCTACCAATTAAACGATGTTCTGGAAATTTCTGCTATTGCCCGTCGTCACGGCTATATTGTTATCTATTGAAATCGCTAAAAAACCTGAAAATATCGGGTAGAGCAGGGTGTTGCTAATTTTGTAGAATGGTGTTATTTTTGAGTTGTTATTTGCCTGTGGAGGCTCTTATGCAACTCGATCTGGTAAGGTCGCTATTTGCCATTTTTGTTGTGATTGTCTCACTGCTGCGGCTGATGTCCGATCACGAGTATTTTCGTTTGACGGCCATGAAGAAAATCTGGGGACGCACGCGGGGTTTACTGTTCCACTTTCTGGTTAATGTCGTGCTCCCACTTTTAGCTGCGCTCTATTTTTTATGTCGCAGTATCACCTCCCACGGGCTTCTCTCCCCACTTTCCCCCCCATTTTAGCCCTCTTTTTTAACCAGATTGACCGGTTTGTCGCAGATGAGGAAATTTCATTTCACCGCTGGCCGTCGGCATTTTTATCTGCTAAGATTCGCCTTTAATTTGTTGACCCCCACGTCAGGACGTATAACCAGATGAAACGCGCCTATGTTTATCTTCAAATTTTGACCGTTTCGCGGGTTTTTCTCGCCGCCGGAGTAGCGATGCTTTTTGCCGCTTTCGGCTTGAATATCCTAACAATTCTGGTAGCTGCCGCGCTGGGCGGACTGGCCGAACTGACAGATCTTTACGACGGCATTCTGGCGCGCAAACATAACTTGACCAGCGATTTTGGTAAATTTTTTGATCCCTACACCGATTCCATTGCGCGCTTGATTCTGTATTTTTCCTTAACTTCGGTGGGGCTTGTGCCCTTGTGGTTGCCCGCTTTCATGGCCCTGCGCGACGTGAGTGTCAGTTACGTGCGACTTTTTGCCATGAAAGAGCGAGTGGTCATGGCCTCGCGCATGTCGGGGAAGGTCAAGGCCTGGGGGCAGGGCGTCGGTTACTTTCTCCTGTTAATTATTGGCCTGCTGCAGCAGTTTGATCTCGACCTTTCAGCTTTGGTCTTTTACCTCGCGCTGTGCGTGCTGCTGATTACCCTGTGGTCTCTGATCGATTACGTCGCCTCTCTCATTCTATTGCTGCGCAAACCCTCAGCCGGTTAGGTCTCGGTGATGAGTCAGCTGCTGTATGTCTTCCTTGCCGGCCATCGACAGCGTCGGGCTTTGGGCCAGTTACAGAAACAGGCGGCCCAAGGTTCCACCGCCGATGTTGATTTGGCCGCTTTAAAACAGCGCGGTGTCAGGGCCCTGGTTTTCGATTTTGACGGTGTCCTTGGCCCCCATGGTGCGCCCCAGCCGGTTGCCCTGGGGCAAAAGGCTTTGACGGAAGCGCAACAAATTTTCGGCGCCGGTCATGTTTATATCCTGAGCAATAAACCGACACCGGAGCGACGCAGCTGGTTTCGCGAAAATTTTCCACACATTATTTTTATCGATGGCGTCCGCAAAAAGCCTTATCCCGATGGTCTGCTGAAAATTGCCGCCCTGGGGAATTATCAAACCAACCAGATTGCCCTGCTGGATGATCGTCTGTTGACCGGCGGGCTTGCCTGTTTGGATTGCGGCGCACGTTTTGTCTATATTTCAAGGCCTTGTGCGGATTATTCCGCGCATCCGGCCAAAGAACTTTTTTTTGCTACATTGCGGAGCATTGAAGCCCTACTGGCGCGCTTTGCTGCCTGAATCTCTATCTGTCTGCTCAGTGTGCTGAGCCGGTTACTGCTCAAGGAGTTTTTTTATGCCCATGTCCAACGATTTCCAAGCCCGCCTGCTTCCCGGAATCAAAGGGGTTGCGGCGCATTTCGGCACCCCTTTTCACGTGTATGACGAAGCGGGTATTCGTCAAACCGGCGCCGATCTCAAGGCGGCCTTTGCCACGCTTGCGGGTTTTCAGGAATATTTTGCGGTTAAGGCCCTGCCGAATCGGCGCATTCTGGAAATTATGCGTGAGATGGGTTTTGGTTTCGATTGTAGTTCGATCCCTGAATTGATTCTCAGCCGCGAGGTCGGCGCCCGGGGTGAAGACATTATGTACACCTCCAATAATACCACCGAGGAAGAATTTCACTTTGCCCTTAAAGATGGTGGCTGCATTCTGAATCTGGATGATATTTCCCTGATTGAAAAAGTTCCGCAGATGCCGGAGCTGGTGTGTTTTCGCTACAATCCGGGGCCGCGACGAACCGGTAATTTGATTATTGGCAATCCGGTCGAGGCTAAATATGGGGTCAGCCATGACCAGGTGGTAGATGCTTACCGTTTGGCGCGTGACCGCGGAGCCAAGCGTTTTGGGTTGCATACGATGGTCGCATCCAATGAACTCGACTATACCTATATGGTCGAAACCGCCCGTATGCTCCTTGAAATTGCGCAGATGGTCGAAAAAGAGCTGGGCATTCGCTTCGAGTTTTTGAATATTGGCGGGGGATTCGGCATCCCCTATCGCCCCGATCAACAGGCGTTGAATGTTGCACAAATGGCCCAGGACATCAGCGCTTTGTTCGACGACTTCAAGAAAACCCATGGCTATGTGCCGCGGATGGTGATGGAAAGTGGTCGTTTCATGACGGGACCCCACGGTGCCTTGGTGACCCGGGCGATTAATTCCAAACAAACGTATCGTCAATACATTGGGGTAGATAGTTGTATGTCGGCCTTGATGCGGCCGGCGATGTATGACGCCTATCACCACATTGAGGTGGTGGGCAAAAGTCAAGAACCCAAAGATCAGGTTTACGATGTGGTGGGATCCTTGTGTGAAAACAATGATAAGTTTGCCGTTCAACGCGCATTGCCCAAAATTGATGATGGTGATCTGCTGGTGATTCATGATACCGGCGCCCATGGTCAGGCGATGGGTTTCCAATACAATGGTCGCCTGCGTCCTCAAGAACTCTTGTTGCGTACCGATGGTCACTTTGAACTGATTCGGCGCGCTGAAACCAATGCTGATTATTTCGCCACCCTGAATTTCAGTGCGGATGTCTTCAACCCTTTGTCCTGATGGCGTTGTATGTGTGAAGGACTGATTGGTCCGCTGGACATTAAATCCCTGGCCTTTGGTGGCCGCGGGGTGGCGCGTTTTTCCGGGCGGGTGGTGTTTGTACGCGGGGCGGTTCCAGGTGACCGTTTATGGGCGCGCCTGACGCACGAAAAAAAACGTTACGCCGAAGCCGATATTGAGCGGATTGCCGAGCCTTCGCCGGCGCGCTGCACCGCGCGTTGCCCGGTTTCCGGCCGTTGTGGCGGTTGCCAGTGGCAGATGCTGACTTATACCGAGCAATTGCGTTGCAAAGAACAAATTTTCGCTGATATCCTGCGGCGTCAGTGCGGGGTGGATGCAAAGAAAATCAGCCCCATTCTTGAATCTCCGGTTGAGTGGAACTATCGGAGTCGGGTTCAGTTTAAATGCCAGATGAGTGTGGATGATCACCTATTGATCGGTTTTTATGCGCCCGGCACCCATTCTGTGGTCGATGTTGCAAGCTGTGCCATAGCCGCGCCTGTCTTTAATGCGCTCTTGCCCCTGGTGCGTAGTCGCTTGCAGGACAGTTCTTTGGTTAAGGACATTCCGCAAATCGATATGGAAACGGATGACCAGAATCAGGTACGGCTGATTTTTCACTACACTGGTGAAGATAGCGCGGGTTTGGCCGCGCATTTGAGTCGACTGTCCGCCGACCAACCCCTGTCGGTGTTGATCCAGTCCGGGCGCAAAACATCTTTGCAGCTGGTGAGCGGCAGCCCGCATTTGTCCATTGAAGTAGATGTCCCACCCCTTCATCTGGCTTATGCCGCCGGCGGTTTTGCCCAGGTGAATTTAACCCAGAACCGTCGGCTGGTCACCGAGGCCCTGCGCATGACTCAGCCTCAAGTCGGTTGGCGGGTGCTTGACCTTTATTGTGGAATGGGAAATTTCAGTCTGCCTTTTGCACGCCGGGTTGCCCAGGTGGTCGCCATTGAAGATTTCAATGCCTCCATCGCGCAGGGGCGCGCCAATGCGCGATCTAACCGCATACCTAATATTGAATTTCACGCCCGCAATGCCATGGGGGCGTGCCGGGAATTTGCCGGTGCCGCGGGTTTCGATCTGGTGCTGCTCGATCCGCCACGCACCGGTGCACGAGACGTGATACCCGAACTTGTGCGTCAGGGTGTGAAACGCATCCTTTATGTTTCCTGCGATCCCATGACCCTGGCGCGAGACATGGCCATTTTGTTCGATAACCATTATACCCTGGAGGAAAGTCGCCCCATTGACATGTTCCCGCAAAACTGGCACCTGGAAAGCCTTTCTTTGTTTGTGCGCGAATAATTTGCTTTGTTGTCCCCTGAACAATAAAAGGATAAACCTATGTTGCAATTAAATCAGACCATTGAAACCCAGGGGCTGGAAGCTGTAGCGCGTCAAATGTGCCTGGCTGCCCGCACCGCACCCAAGGGGCGGGGTAAAGATTTGCTCGAAACCGCAGTTGTCAGCAATCCGGAAAAACATCAGATTGCCGAACAGATGCGGGTCATCGGTCGCCGTTGCGACCTGGCTTTTTTTCTGCGTGATGCCGATAATCTCGACGCCGCCGGTTTGTTGGTCTTGTTTGGAACGGCCAAAGAACCCCTGGGCCAGCCCCAGTGTGGATACTGTGGTTTTAAAAACTGTGCCGACATGCAGCAGGCAGGGGGCTTTTGCAGCTTTAATGTCGGCGATCTCGGCATTGCTGTTGGCTCGGCGGTCAGCCGTGCTGCCGATATGCGGGTTGATAACCGCATTATGTATTCCGTTGGCAAAGCCGTACTGGAACTTGGCCTCCTGCCCAGCAAAGTGCGTCTGGTTTACGGGGTGCCCCTGGCGGCTAGGGGCAAGAATCCGTTTTTTGACCGTAGTTGATAGCTGTGAGCGGCTTTTTTTTAAGCAACCCCCCCGCAATTGTGTGCAAAATATGAGCAGACAGCTCCAAAGATTTCGGTGTCAGGGGGAGGAAATTTCTTTTTCTAACGCGCACAAGATGCTGGAAAATAAACGTATTTTTTTAAAAACAGAAACTTGTCGGCTTGGGCACACAAGTTGAAAAAACAGTGCACAGATCTGCTGGATAATGCTATCGTTTGCAGCCATTCCACAGATTCCGTTTTTTAAACCAGGGAGGACGATGATGCGCAAAGTTGAAGCGATTATAAAACCCTTCAAACTTGATGACGTTAAGGAAGCTCTTAATGAAATTGGGATCGAAGGGATTACCGTCAGCGAGGTTAAAGGATTTGGCCGCCAGAAAGGGCACACCGAACTTTATCGCGGCGCTGAATATGTCGTTGATTTTATCCCGAAAATCAAAATGGAAATTATCGTTGGTGATGATCGGGTTGAACAGGTAGTTAATGTGATTGCCGATGCCGCGAAAACCGGGCGAATCGGGGATGGCAAAATTTTTGTAACGCCAATTGACGAAGTTGTACGTATTCGCACCGGTGAGCGCGGCGAAGACGCGCTTTAACCGATAGAGAGATAACCCCTTAATTTCAGCGCAGGAGAATACCTCAGATGACAGCAAAAGAAGCGTTAAAATTTGCCGCAGACAACGGCTGCAGAATGGTTGACTACAAATTTCTCGATTTTGTCGGGGTGTGGCAGCACTTTTCGACCCCCATCACTGAAGTCAGTGAAGACACCTTCGAAGAGGGGATCGGTTTCGATGGCTCTTCCATTCGCGGCTGGCAGCCGATTCATCAGTCGGATATGCTGCTGGTTCCTCAGCCCGAAACCGCCAAACTCGATCCTTTTATTGAAGTTCCGACCCTGAGCCTGATCTGTAACGTTGTCGATCCGATTACGCGCGAAGGTTACAGCCGTGACCCGCGCTACATCGCGCAGAAAGCGGAAGCTTATCTCAAGTCCAGCGGCGCAGGGGACACGGTTTATATTGGTCCTGAACCCGAATTCTTTATTTTTGATGATGTCCGTTATTCCTCAAGTTCCAATGAATCTTTCTACTGCGTCGATTCCGCCGAAGGCATCTGGAACAGCGGTCGTGAAGAATTTCCCAACCTTGGCTACAAACCACGTCACAAAGAAGGTTATTTCCCCTGTGCTCCAACCGACAGCCTGGTTGATCTGCGTAATGAAATGGTTGAAATGCTCCAGAGTGTCGGCATGCACATTGAGGCCGTTCACCACGAGGTCGCAACCGGTGGTCAATGCGAAATCGATATGCGTTTCGATTCACTGCTGAATATGGGCGACACCCTCCAATGGTTTAAATATATTATTAAGAATGTCGCCGTACGTAACGGGAAAACCGTAACTTTTATGCCTAAGCCCCTGTTTGGCGATAACGGATCGGGCATGCACTGCCATATGTCCATCTGGAAAGCCGGCAAAAATCTTTTCGCCGGCGATGGCTACGGCGGCCTGTCCAAACTGGCCCTTTACTTCATCGGTGGCATCATCAAGCACGCCAAGGCCCTGAATGCCTTCACCAACCCCACCACCAACAGCTACAAACGTCTGGTGCCGGGTTATGAGGCCCCGGTCAATCTCGCCTACTCCAACCGCAACCGCTCGGCCGCCCTGCGTATTCCTAACAGCTCGGGTGAGAAATCGCGTCGGGTTGAATGCCGTTTCCCCGATCCGGCCTCCAATGGTTATCTCGCCTTTTCGGCTCTGCTCATGGCTGGCCTTGACGGCATCGAAAACAAAATCGATCCGGGTCAACCCATTGACAAAGACCTCTACGGTCTCTCGCCTGAAGAAATGCGCGATATCCCCCATGTTGCCGGCAGCCTCGAAGAAGCCCTGAATTGCCTCGAAGCCGATCACGATTTCCTGCTTAAGGGCGATGTTTTCACCAAGGATGTTATCGACATGTGGTTGAGCTACAAGCGTAGCGCCGAAATCGACAAAGTCCGCATGCGCCCCTGCCCGGAAGAGTTCAATCTTTATTTCGACTGCTAGAACTTTACTCACCATGATCATCAAAAGCCTTCGGTTCTTGCCGAAGGCTTTTTTAGTTGATCCAGGTCAAGGAGATGCGTTTGTGCCTGGTTTAAGCTCAGCTCATTCAACCAGCCCCTGAACCTCTGACAGGAGAAACCTCATGGCTCTACGTGAAATGGTTAAAATTGATGAAGAAAAATGCGATGGCTGCGGGCTCTGTGTGCCTTCTTGCGCGGAAGGAGCGATACAGATTATTGATGGTAAGGCGCGGTTGGTGGCGGATAACCTCTGCGATGGCCTGGGGGCTTGTTTAGGAGAATGCCCGCAGGGGGCAATCTCCATCGAAAAACGGGCCGCCGAGGAATTTGACGAAGGCGCGGTTGAAAAACGTCTGCAGCAAATAGGTCGTGCTCAGCCTGGACAGCCTCAGAGCCAGCCTGCAACCCGTGGCTGTCCCTCGGCCCAGGTGAGGAGTTTTTCCCCGTCAGGCGAAGCGATTGCCGAGAGCAGCGGCCGGCGTCCTTCGGAACTGCGGCAGTGGCCGGTGCAGTTGCACCTGGTGCCGCCGACGGCACCGTTTCTGCGCAAGGCAGATGTTTTGATCGCTGCCGACTGCGTGCCCTTTGCCTATGCCGATTTCCATAAAGATCTGCTCAAGGATAAAGCCCTGCTGATTGCCTGCCCCAAACTCGACGACGGCCAGGCCTACATCGAAAAACTCAGTAAGATGTTTGGTGAAGCCGGCATGAAAAGTTTAACCGTTGCGATTATGGAAGTCCCCTGTTGTTCGGGGTTGGTGGCGATTGTACGCCAGGCCCTGGCTCAAAGTGGGGTAGATATCCCGTTGAAAATTGTCACCATTGGGATCGCCGGACAGCAAAAATAAGGTTTCAGCCTTCCAGATGGGCTTTTTGGTGAAATCATCAATGATGGATAAAGAAACGAAAGACCTGCGTCTTCTGGCGCTTTTTACCCAAATTTATTGCAAACATCATCATGCGGGGCGGGCACTGGTCAAGGCTGATCTTGATCTGCCCGCCACAGACTCTTACCACTACTGCGCCGCATGTGCCGAATTCCTCACCTATGCCTTTGAGCGCCGGAGGCGCTGCCCCCTCGACCCCAAGCCCAGCTGTAAGCACTGCCAAGTCCATTGCTACCGACCTGGCCATCGCGAAAAAGTGCGTGAAATTATGCGCTTTTCGGGTAAAAAACTCATCTGTCGTGGTCGCCTTGATTTGCTTTGGCATTACTTTTTCTGAGGGTTCAGCAATCTTGGCGTGAAAATGAGCCTTGAGAGTCAAGGGCCGCTCGCGCACCAGCCGCAGAGACCCAGAGAAAGGCAAAGACCTTTTTTAATGCTGAGGGTTTAACCTGACTTTTTGGGATTTTCTCTGGCCTTGAGCGTTAAATTACGCTTTTGAACTTCTCTGCGACTTTGCGGCTCTGCGCGAGACAAGCATGTCAACAGCTCATACGATGCGTGATTTTTCACGTGGACAGTTGCTGGCTCCGGCGCAATGGGTTTCGGCGCAGGGTTCGACATGGATGGTAACGTCGGCGCCGAGGATGGCGTCTTCGATGCCTTTTTCGAGGTTGTCGGCAATCTGGTGGGCCTCTTCGACGGTCATATGGCGGCAGACTTCTAAATGAAAATCCATGATTTTGCGTGAACCGGCCCGCCGGGTGCGCAGATTGTGGTAGCCAGCGTGCAGGATATTTTGTCCCTCGATAACCTTTTCGACTTTCTCCTTGATTTCGAGCGGCAGCTCATGATCCAGCATGTCGTACAGGGCGTGACGGACCAATTTGCAGGCTTCGGACAGAATATAAGCCGCAACCAGAATGGACAGGGTTGGATCCAGCCAGGGCAAGTCGAAGAGGCGAATCAGCAACATCCCGGCAAGCAGCCCCAGGTTGCTGAAAATGTCCATGCGAAAGTGCAGAGCATCGGCGGCTAGGGCAGAGGACTCGGTGCGTTTGGCGGCTTTACTTAAGTAGGATGAAATTCCCCAGGCGGCCAGGGCACCGAAGGCCAGAATCCCCAACCCCTGATCAACCTTAAGCGTTGTCTGCCCGTGGTAGAGACGGTTACCTGCTTCAAAAATAATCCAGCCACCGGTTGCAAGAATAATCAGAGATTGAAACAGAGTGGCCAGGGTTTCGAACTTGCCGTGCCCGAAAGGATGGCTGTCATCGGCAGGCTGCTCGGCGTGACGAATCGCGACAAAATTAACCCCCGACATCACAATATCGAGCAATGAATCAACCGCTGAAGCCAGCACGGCCATGGAGCCGCTGGTGAAGGCAAAGAAGAGTTTGATAATTGCGAGCAAAATTGCGGAGCTGATGGATACCGCGGCGGCACGAATTTTGGGATTGGTTAGGTTCATCATCGTTTGAGGGTACAGGCCTGTTCCCAGGCGTGATAGCCGTTGTCGGTCAGGGCGTGAAAGTCTTCAATCCGCTGTCGGTAGTAATCTATTTCGCCAGCTTCTCGTTTTATGTCAGTCGCCAGTTGGGATGGCATGATCTCAAGTTCTGCGCAGTAATGATAAAAATGTGCGGCGCCGTCGAGCATAGGTTTCAGTTCAACCATATTCGGTTCGAGATTCTGCACAATATACCAGTTCCCTCCAAATTGTCTGATGTGGCGTGGGGTGATGCAGAAAATATTCATGCGGCGGGATCCGATGAGAAATTCACGCAGAAAATAATCGGCTCCGGCGGCTAGCTGTCCGGCCTTGAGGGGGGCATACTGTCTGGATTGCAACAGCCAGTGATGAAAATGTTTGAGCAACGATTGACAGTATTGGTCGGCCAGGATTTCTGTCTCAAGGTTTGTAATGTTATAGAAACGGCTGTCCGTCAAATTTGACAGCGGAATATCTTCAATTGTTTCAATCATTTAATAAACTCCAATCCTTTTTCGTTGTCGGCATCATAGTCAATCTCGGCAAAAATGGTCAAGGGTGCTGGTTGTCAGCCTGTTGCAGTTTGATCGTGGCTGGAAAGCCACTCCCACAGGAGAGGAGTAATCTTCTTCCCCTGTGTTCCCAATGGTTGTGGGGGCAGTCTCTATCGGGCTATTTGTGGGAGCGGCCTCCCGGCCGCGATCAAATCCCCGTTTAATCGCGGCTGAAAGCCACTTCCATCGGTCTTGGGTGACCTTAAATTTTCTTGCGAACAGCTGCCTCTCTAAGTACAATGATTTGTACGTATGGAGGTGACAAAATGGAGACAATGAGTTACTCGATTTTTCGGACGCAGCTGGCGAAGACGTTGGACAAGGTCAATGATGACCATGTTCCGGTACTGATTACCCGTCAGAACGGCAAACCGGCGGTGGTTATCAGCCTCGAAGATTTTCATGCCTACGAAGAGACCGCCTACCTGATGGCGAGTCCCCAAAATGCAGCGCGATTGAACGACGCGATTGCCGAGATCGAGGCCGGAAATTTTGCTGCGCGCGATCTGGTTGACCCGTGATATTGGCCTGGGCAGGGCAGGCTTGGGACGACTATCTTTACTGGCAGCAGAAAGATAAAAAGATTGTCAGGCGCATCAATACGCTGATTCGCGAAATCCAGCGGACACCATTTGCGGGAATAGGTGATCCCGAGCCGTTGAGGCACAACTGGTCGGGTTACTGGTCTCGTCGCATCGACCGCGAACACCGGCTTGTTTACAAGTTGACCGATGATGCGGTTATTATTGCCCAGTGCCGTTACCACTATTGACAGTTGAATCTGAAAAACCCTTGTTTGCCAGATGCTTGGGCTACTCTCTGCTGGAGTGGGTTTGATCGTGGCTAGAAAGCCGCTCCCACAGAAAGCTACTCACTGGAGAGCCACTCCTACAGGAGAGAGGAGTAATCTTCTTCCCCTGTGTTCCCAATGGTTGTGGGGGCAGCCTCGATTTGTGGGAGCGGCCTCCCGGCCGCGATGATTTAACGGCCCAAGGTCAACTGAAAGGGAGCCGATGATGTTTTTTTCCGAAATCAGCAGGAATATTTAAAATTATAAGTTGACATTTCGGGGG
>Ga0210021_1001883_pt1 | contig 19155 bp, 21 predicted proteins | sample CryGeymeta201517_FD_183981 | JGI IMG/M metagenome (GOLD analysis project Ga0210021, IMG submission 183981) | Groundwater microbial communities from Crystal Geyser aquifers in Utah, USA - Crystal Geyser metaG 2015-17 (SPAdes) (version 2) | ecosystem: Environmental > Aquatic > Deep subsurface >... | reverse complement strand
GCAGGTGCTTTTGGTACAGCCGCCGGTTCATTCTGTCAAGGCAATGATGCTAGATTATCGAATGCGCGCGCTGCTTCAGATGTATATGCTTGGGCCAAAGCCGCTTCAAAACCTTCATATACTAAAGCTGAAGTCGGTCTGGGGAGTGTAGATAATACAGCCGATAGTGCTAAGTCAGTTAATTATGCTTCAAGTGCTGGCACAGCCAATGCTCTTAACCCCAACAATTCATATTCTGTTGTTGGTCTTACCGTGGGCAATGGTCAAGTAGGTAGTTCTATTACGATGTATGACTCAGATAATGGCAATAGAACAATATACTGTAATTCCAATCAGATAGGATTTTTAACCCAGGCAGGCGCCTGGGGCGCCTGGTTGGATGATTCAAATAACTGGACGGCAGCAGGAAATATTACAGCTTACTCCGACATTCGTATTAAAACTAATATCGAAAAGATCACTGGTGCATTAGATAAGGTTGATCAACTTAATGGTTATACCTTCGACCGTACTGATATAAATACTACTAGGCAGACCGGTGTGATTGCCCAGGAAGTATTGAAAGTACTTCCAGAAGCAGTCTTAGGTACGGAAGAAACGACATATGGTGTTGCATACGGCAACATGGTTGGTCTATTGATTGAAGCTATTAAAGAACTTCGAGCAGAAGTTACTGATTTGAAAGCTAGGTTGAAATAACATTACTCGGTTAAATATAAAGACTATGTGTGATGACAGCATGGTTGGTCGCAGTAAAAGATGAAAAACGTGTTTGCCACACATTGGCAATTTAAGGAGAATAGAAATGGATATGCAATTCGTAATTTTTGGCATCGGCCTCATTATTATTTTAATAGTCTTATATAGAGATCGCCAAAAACAAGCTGAGATGCAAAGAATTAAAGAAGCTAATGCTCCTATTGAAGCGGCCGCGGCGGCCGCGGCCTGGGCTGCAAGCGAATTAAACCCAGAGTCACCGAACTTCAGTCAAGAAGCATATAATACATTTCTTGAAAACCTTAAAAACTTGAAATTTGATACTCTTAACAGTCAAGGATAATTGTGATGAATGCTACACTAGAGTATTCGCGACTTGGAAAAGGTATGCTTGGTTTTACAATTAATATCAATGCTAATGAAGTTCTAAGAACTAAGAGGTACTTCTTTTAATCATGGCACTACCTTCTTCTGGGGCGATATCCCTTTCACAAGTTAACGTTGAGTTAAGTTTATCCGCTACAGCTAATATCTCACTGAATAATGCAAATGTACGTACTTTGTTTGGTGTAGCATCAGGCGCAATATCATTATCCAATGGATGGGGTAAGAGCGCGCATACGGGCAAAGGATTCTTTGTTGCCACTTTTGTATTACATACAGCTAAAAAAGTAGACTTTAACACTAACGTCTATACTGATGTAGCAGCAGGCGTATCTTCAACACACTCTGGAAAAGGCGTTAGTTCTAGTGCTAAGGGATATATAGGTGGGGGTCCTGCAGCCTTGCTGGACGAGGTAGCTGTCAATGAAATTGATGGTATTAACTTTTCCTCTGAGACTTCTATTAACCCGGCCGCAACTTTGGCAGTCGCTAGAGGTCCAACCGCTGGCCTAAACTCTACTACTAGAGGTTATTGGACAGGAGGGTGGACATATGCTCCATTTGGTTCGCAGATTGTACTTACGACTGAGATAGATGGGATTATATTCTCATCAGATACTGCAATAAATCCTGCTGCGGCATTAGTTCTTGCCAGACTTGGAGCACCAGGCGTCAGTTCCAGTGCTAAAGGATATGTCGGCGGAGGTAATAACACAGCCGTTGACGGCAAGGTCTATACTTACTATTTTTATTCGGAAATAGATGGTATTAACTTTTCCACTGAGACTGTAAATAACCCTTCTGCAGTAATATCTCAGGCTCGTCCGCCGAAGTCTTCAGCCAACTCCGCGACGATCGGATATTTTATTGCTGGAACAGCTGGCCCAAATGGTGGCACAGATCACAACCAGCACTATCCCACTTATGGGATAGACGGTATCAATTTTTCGACTGAAACTGCTCTCAGTTATGTTGCATACCTTCCGACTGAGCATAGTGCAATGTCTACAGTTAACTCCGAAACCACTGCATACATAGGGACTCAAGTGGAAAACGCCGCGACAGCGACGAGCACCTATTATATGGTTTTATTTAATTTTAACACATCAACCATTTCAGTAGAAGCCGACCGGAATCTACCAGGCGGCGGGATCAATCCTCTTGCTGAAGTTCAAACCCCATACCTATAAAGGCAGACATGATAAATCACTACTCCTCAGTTAATGAGATGGGCTTCATTACTAAGTCATGTTTTACCACAAATCCACTACATGACGTCGATTTAGGTGAACGATTATTATTAGATATCCCGCCAAACCCACCAGAGTATACCCCTGGATTATCTAAACCTATTAGAATAGAGCCCGTATCACCAGCCGCTACTCAGATTGAGTATATTATAGTAGAGGAAAACAATCCTCGCATATACAACAACGAGGTGCAATTATGATTATTACGAACATTATAAATGTCAGAGTTGCGACACTCTGTTGCAATGCAGCAACGTCAAATCACGTAGAGGTATATAAAAATAATGTAGTTAGCGCTATAACACAGTTTGTATATACCCCCATTGGATCAGTATCGTTCGTTATTGGAGATGATACTGTCCATGTTGGAGAAGGGCAAATAGTTGATTTTTCTCAGTACATGGGTCAAGAATTTGCTGCTACTGCTAGTTCTACAGGAGCTTTTTGCATATCAATTAACCCTATTGGCAATAATGTTTTAGATTTAGTTAATTTTAATCATGGTAATTACACAGTAAATCCATTAGCCGAAACTCAGTATCTTGTATGTTTAAAGGGTACTATAGTATCTGGTACATCAACTATAAAAGAATTTATGTTCGCAAAGCTACCCTCTAATCGTGATACTAATTTTAGTGTAGGCGAAAGTAGTTTTGCTGTCATTCTTAGTGTAAAGTAATAATCAATGATATTTGCGAATGGAAATTTATAAATGATTAACAATGAAGATAAAGCACAGCATTTGAGCACTTTATGTGATACAAATAAAGCTATCACAGAACTAGAAAATGCATTCTTTGATATTCCTTTTGAAAACTCAAACTTTCAAAACGAAGTGTTCGTAATAGCCTCTCAGATAACACCTGAGCGTGCCTATAGAGCAATCGGTCTAAGAATGCATGCTAAACTTCGAGCACTAAGAGAGAACTACTTTGGCGAAAAGAAACGTCTTATCACACTTGGAGAACTTCAAGAAAAGCTTGAGTCTCCGGATGTATCTAAGTGGGATAAGATGCGAGCAGAGGTAGAGATTGAGGAGCTCAATGCTGGTGTTAACTACACAGAGAAATTGAAAAATGATGCAATTAAAGAATTAGAGTGTTTGTATACTCACTTTAAAGCGCTACCCAAGTTCACTCGCGAGCAGTTTGAAGCTGGTGAGCGTAATCACTTCGAACAGCGTCTCACTCGTAATGCAAATGGCATTAATGGTCCATCTGAGTCTCTTATCAATATTTCCGACGATATGAAAGCTTTGATAAAGTACGAGGAAGAAGTTTCTACTTTTGAGTCGCTTGAAACAGAAACGCTTTCGTTGTTAAGATTGAATATGACAAATCAATTGACCCGAACTACTAAAGAATAGTCAATTTGATTACATCGGCAGATTTAAACATATAATTCTTTAATTAAATAGAATATATGTTTAAAGAAACAATTCAAAACCTAGCGTCCAGAACATTTTCCGGAGTCAATAAGGCTGCATCGTCTGTCGGAAATACTATTCTGGACGGAGCCATCGAAGGCATTTCCGAACGCTCACCACTAGTCGGTAAAGCACTAGCAACCAAAGTCAATACAACTCGTATTGCTAAACAGGTTGCTGCTAAATTCATCGAATCTACTTCCAAAGAAGGTTTCGGTGATGATGTCAGAAAAGAAGTAGGTAAAGATGCTTCCGATCAAGACATTAAGAAGAAAATGGCTTCTATTCTTGATCAACTGACAAAAGATGTCAAGAAACAATCAGAACAAGAATTAAAGACTAATGATATATATCAGAAATATTCTAAACACTTTGATGACTATAAGGCAAAAGTTACCAAAGCAATAGATGATTCTAAGCAAGGTAAGACCGGTGAACCCGGAAAAGATGGATCTGATACATCTTCCGACCAGGTAATAGAAAAACTTGACAATATTGAAGCTAATACCAAAGAATTAGTTACTAAGTTTGATTCTACTACTGATCCAGTACAGATTGAATCTAACCAACCGAATCAGCCATCTAAGAGCTTCACAGCTGGGTTGGATTCTAGTGGAAAATCTGTAACTCCCGGTCTTGGTCTGCCAATCATAAGCCCCGAAATGTTAGATGCAGCTGTTGAACCAAAGAAAACAGAATCCGCATCAAACTTTGAAACTACACTAAAAACATTCGAAGCATCAGAAACGAAACAAGTTTCCGTCAACGAATCTATTTTAGATGCAGTACAGCTTACCAATCAATTCCTTAAACAAGCAGAAGAAGACCGAGCCAGAGCTGAGGCAAGCTCAGATGAGCTTGCGGCCGAAGCAAGAAAAGTAGCACCAGCCTCTTCTAATTCTGCTTTGACAAAACTACAAAACAAGACAGATTCTGTTAATAAGAATCAGAAAAACTCACCGTCATTACTTGACAGACTTCTTGATAAAGCTGGACCAAAAGGTGTTCCCAAAGTTCCAGGGGGAGCAATGTTAGGTACTGTAGCAAAGTTTGCCGGTGGTGCAGCTGCAGTTGGAGCCGCAGGATACGCTGGTTATAAAGCAGGTGAATTTCTAAATGAAAATACTAATATCCAGGAAAATATTGCTGGCGGCGTCGAAACCGTTAAAGGTTGGTTTGGTAATTCTTTTAAAGACAAACAAAAAGAAGCAGATGAAAAATCAGTAAAAGATCTTTATGAGAAGAAAGTCAAAGAAGGTACTCTTACTGCTAAATCTGCTAAATTCTTCGAAGACCGTGGCGTCAAGGTAGATAAATCTAAGATAGTAAAAATACCTGAAGCTGTTAAAAATACTACAACGTCCGAAATAGCTCAGTCTGTTGAAACCAAAGATATTAAAGATGCTGCAAAAGAGGCGGCAACCAATGCAGCTCCAGTGGTATTAAATACTACTAATAATGTATCTGGTGGCTCTAGTTCACCTACTATCATTTCAGGCATGAACATAAGAAATTCGGAAACATCGTTTGACAGAGTTCAAATGCAAAACTACTGGTCAAGGACAGCTTAATGACAATATCATCAAAAGTAGATCTAATCGAATACGCATTAAGGAAACTCGGGAAACCTTTAATCAATATTGAGGTTGCTCCCGAGCAAATAGAAGATCGTGTCGACGAAGCACTTCAGTTCTTCCAAGATTTCCACTATGACGGCACAGAACGAATCTATCTAAAACATCAACTGGTTGGCACTGAAGTAGTTGTAAGCACAACTGCTGGCTTTATACCAAACGAAATAGTACTTGCACCCGATGGTACTCATTTTAGTATACTTTCAATTGCTTCTTCTACTAAATTTATTGTTCGAGCAATATATAATTCAAGTAAAATTCCTGGTGCTATTATAACTGCAGGAACAATTCTGACTGGACAAGTAACAGGATCGGTTGCCGAATTTGTATCTTCCGTCCAAGGTGATCTTGAAACCGGCTCTGTACCGATCTCAGATATGGTTACTGGTATTATTAGAGCAATTCCGTGGTTTCAGGGTAATAATTCGTCTCAATTTATTTTTGATCCGAAATATCAAGTAATCATGTCAACTTTTCAGAATTTGAGTTCTTCGTCAATGATTTATTTTGAACAGTTAATGGAACACATTAGTCTGATAGATCAAGTTCTACGACCCGTAGATTCTCTTAGATTTAATCGTAAGATGGGTAAAGTATTCTTAGATCTTGATTGGTCTATGGCTTATCCTGGTGACTTCCTGATATTTGAGTGCTATCGTATTTTGGATCCAGAAGAATTCACAAGTATCTATAATGACCGTATGCTCAAGAAATTGGTTACTGCCAAAATTAAACTTCAGTGGGGCCATAATACAATGAAATATTCTGGTATCCAACTCTTGGGTGGTGTTACGATTGATTCAACAACGATAATTGCACAAGCAGAGGCAGAGATTGTCGCGGCCGAACAAGAAATCCGAGATTCATATATGGAATTGCCTATTGGGTTCTTATCTTAAAGGATGTAATTATGAAAGACATTGAAGTTTTTTTAGATGAGGTAATTTCAAAAGAAGGAAATTATAGTTTTGATCCAGCAGATTCTGGGGGAGAAACAAATTTTGGTATAACTAAGTTTGTAGCTAATTCTTTTGGTTATACTGGCCAAATGAAAGATCTTACGAAAGATATAGCAAAAGAAATTTATAGAAAACGTTATTGGATTCAACCAAAGTTTAATCAAATATATCTTATATCTCAATCTATTGCTTTAATGCTAACGGATATAGGTATCAACATGGGCCCAGCAACTGGTGTTAAATTCTTACAAAGAGCATTAAATGTCTTAAATAATGGTGGTACTGCTTACCCAGATATGACAGTTGATGGTGTGCTTGGGGTGATGACTATAACTTCGCTAAAAAAATTCTTAAATTTAAGAGGTGCCCTCGGTGAATCGGTTATAATTAAATTAATAAACTCTCAGAGAGCAGTTAGATATATGGAAATTTCCGAGGCTTCACCAAAAAACGAACGATTCACCTATGGTTGGATTGCAAACAGAGTAGAATAATCAAAAGAGGTATCAAATGGCAACAGAATTTGACTGGAAAAAAACTGTTGGTGCAATTGCACCAACACTCGCTACTATGCTTGGGGGTCCTCTTGCCGGAACCGCCGTCACGGCGCTTTCAAACATTTTCTTTGGCACTGGAGATAAATCCGAAGCTGAAGTCCAACAGGCAGTTCTTACAGGACTTACACCGGAAAAAATTGTTGAGATGCGAAAAATTGATAAGGAACATGAAGCTACTATGGCAAAAATCGGTTTCGATTACGCCAAACTTTCTGCATCTCAAGAACTTGCATATGTCGATGATACAAAAGATGCTCGAAAATATAAAGACGACAAAACATTCTGGCTTGGTGTCGTTATATTGTTAGTATTTGCGTTGACGATGAGTATGAGTTTGTATGGATCGTATCAGATTCTTCAAGGGGGCATTACCGTAAAAGATGTATCAATAGTAGCAGCAGTGTCCGGTTTTATTGGTTCAATAATTGGGTATATTTCTGCAAATGCTCAGCAAGTAGTTTCTTATTTTTATGGATCATCTTCTGGTTCTAAACAAAAAACTGATGCAATGACTGATTCATTTAAATCAATTAAAATCAAATAATTCAAGTTTACCCTCCAAAAGATAAAATTGCATAAACAAGACAATAGATAATGGCAACTAATCCGTATTTTCAGATGGCCAACGTTGGTTATGCTTCCGAGCAGAATTTAGTGGAAGACATGAATATAGAAGCAATTCAGATAGCAGGGATTGACTTAATTTATATACCAAGAACTATTAATAAGCTAGATAGAATTTTCGGTGAGGATGTACTTTCATCTTTTGATACATATGCAAAAATTGAGATGTATATTTTAGATTTTCAAGGTGCTGGGGGCCAGTCCGAGATTCTTTCAAAATTCGGTATGGAAATTCAGGATACTATGTCATTTATAGTATCACGCAAAAGATACAAGGAAGTCGTAGTACCGATTGTTCCCTCGACAAGAGATCCAAAAGTTGCATGGAGACCAAATGAAGGGGATTTAATTTATCTTCCGTTTTCCAAAGCTTTGTACACAATCATGTTTGTCGAAGATGAGGAACCTGGATGGTATCAATTGCAAAAGAAATATGTATGGTCACTACGCTGCGAATTAGTACAACTCAATAATGAAAAATTTGAAACCGGTTATAACGAGGTTGATGAATACTTTGGTGCTAACTTGAATAGATTAGATATGGGTTTTGCTTTAGAATCTGGCTCGGGTGTAATTGAGCTAGAAGGTTCTGGTGGTTATTTGCTTCTTGAAGAATATTCTGTATCAAAAGAATATGATGATACGCGCGGATTTGGTGACAATGACTCAATTAAGCAAGAGTTTGTAAAGATTATGGACTTCTCATCATCTAATCCATTTGCAGGCACTTAAACATGATAACCAATACACCATTTTACCATGGCACAACAAGAAATCTTGTTATAGCTTTTTGTGGGCTTTTTTCCAATATATTTATCCGCAATAGAGATGCAACCGGAGTATCTAAAAAGATTGTAAATGTCCCAATTTCTTTTCTAAGCAAAGAAAAGTTTATAGTTCGTCTCACACAAGATCCGGGCTTGAACGAAGATACAATGCTTCTACTCCCTAGGTTATCAGCTGAAATTACTTCCATTACTTATGATCAATCTCGGCAGCTAAACAAGATGCAAAAAGTAGTTTCTTCTTCTGCTAACAGATCAATTTATTACTACACCCCAGTGCCGTACACCATATCATTTAATTTGTACTCATATACTAAAAGTGTAGAAGACAATTTGCAAATTATGGAGCAAATTCTGCCATTTTTCTCACCTGATATGAACTTGTCTATTAAGATGTTGGAAGATCCAGTACTGATACAAGATATTCCAATGATATTGAATGGTGTAAACACAGATGATCAATATTCTGGTTCTTTTGAATCTACAAGAACTATCATCAGTACATATAGCTTTTCTATGAAAGCTTATTACTACGGTCCAATTCTCAATTCGATAGATTCAGAAGGTCACTTTGCTGCAGGAGATGATGCACAGGTTATCAAACAGGTCAACATCAGCGTTAGCAATAATAACAAATATACTGCTGTGATAAACCCATTCTCAGCAGCAATTGAAGATCCGTATTCCATCGATGAAAATTGGATCACAATTACTCCTAATCTTGGAGATCCTTCATTATGACAACACCTAAAGTACAAGCAGCTCTTAGTTCCATCTTTGATGTAGAACTTCAAGAAGTAAACCCAAATAGTTCTGTGGCAGAATTAAAGGCCAACGCTGTCGCCGCAGAAATCGTGGCACTAGAATCACAGAGAGAATATGTCAAGGCCAATCTAGTGAAGTTGATTGAACGTGGTATGATCGCAGTTGGCGATCTAAATACTATAGCAAACTCCACTGAAAAATCTCGTGACTTTGAGGTTATGTCAGGTTTGATTAAAACATTGGTAGAAACTAATGTGGAACTTTTGAATGTTGAGGTTGCACACAAGCCAAAACCTGGTGTGCAACCTGGTTCGCAAGAAGCAACAACGATTAACAATAATACGGTATTTGTGGGTCAGACGAAAGATTTGGCAGCTTATCTTAGATCTTCCCAAATTATTGATAATTAAATTTTAATTAAATATCAATATGTTACACACTTTAATCGATGAACAATATGACTAAGACTCTAAGAGAACGATATTTAGATAATGAAATTCTTTTGATAGGGGAAATTGTAAAAGATCAAGACACTGGCGAAGATGTAAAAATTCTAGATCGAGGCTCAAATTATGTTACAGTTGAATCTGCCAATGGTATTCACAAAAAGTGGATACAAGATGTCATTTCTGAAGAAACTGCTGGCGAACAAGTTAAGCAGAATGTAGAAGAAGATTTTACTTTGCTTGAGTCTGGTCAAATCAAACTGTTTGGTTATGAAACTAGAAATTTTGATGAGAATCTATCTGCATTTATTGTTGAACAATTTAAAGAATTCGATGACTTATACTCAAAACATCAAATAATTAAGCTGTTAGATTCTGCATTGTCTGAATCTAACATCGACCATCAATATGAACTTTTAGAAAAGGTCTCAGACTTTTATAAAAAGCATGGAATACAAGAACCACTCATTATTGAAGGTGTAAAGAATTCAGTTGAGCGCATGCGTCTGGCTCAAATTATTGCATCTATCGCAGAAATTGAAACTAAGCCGAGCCCATACGAAACCGTATCCGATGCGGTTAAAGTACTTCGTAAAAAATACACAGACCCAAAGCAATGGCTAGTTCTATGGCCATTCTTTAAAATGGTCGATGCATCTGGTATTACTGGCATTCTACAGCAATTGCCATATAAACAAGATACAAAGACTCCGATCGGTCACTCTTCACGCGTTACAGAAGATATTCTATGCTTGTTGGAATCTTCGATTGATGAAATTGCAAATACATTTGTAGTTGAAGATGCTATTGAAACATTCTCCGCGGATGAATTATCCGAAGCAATGCAAGTTGGCACGTGCACTCTAACTCCATACACATCGACATCAATTTTATCCGATAGAGCTAAAAGATTGGCGGAAACCCTTTTGAAACGCAATATGTTTCAAAAGTCACCATCAGAAATGAGTCAAGATGATAAAGAAATTTTTGATTCTATAATTAACCGTAGAAAACTTTTAGTTGCTCAACTTGCACAAAAGTTACATTCAAAAATCAAGGAATTGCAATCATGAGAAGTTTTTTAGAATATTTAGCAGAAAATACAGAAGTAAAAGGCAACAAACTAAAACACCTCCAGCATCTTGAGGACCTAGCTGTAGATCACGGTGAATCTGGATTCAAGCATGCCACATCTGAATTGGCTCGGGTAAAGAAACACGTTGAATCTGGCAAGGCAAATTCAAGCTTAACTACTAAGCTAGATGGTTGTGTTCATGGTGATACTTTAGTTGTTACAGAAACATGTATTAAAAAAATCTCAGAATTGACAAATGAAGATAAAATAAAGTGCTTCGATATTGATTTAAATGAATATAAGTTTTATGCGAATTCAACACCAGTTTTTGGGCCAGGTATTAAAAAATTCGTAAAAATTAAATTTGATAATGGGAGTGAACTTATATGCACAGAAGATCATCCCATTTTGATTAAAGAATTTGGCCAATATCAATATGTAAATGCAATAGATTGTGAAGGCTTATGTACCGAATAATACCGAAGGGGTACCTAAAATCTAGTTTTATCAAATACTTTCTTTTAGGAGAGTATTTTGTATATAGTAAAGAATAATAAAAATCCTATAAGCTATACATATTGGATTATACACGAAATTGAACCGGGCTACATTATGTATTACCATGGTGTACGAACGGAACGAAAATGCGGAGCAGATATTAGGGATCTTGAGGTTTATCACGGGTCGAGTAATATTGTTAATGCTTTATACAAAACAAATCCAACAAAATTTAAAAAAAGAATAGAAAGAATATTCCCCAATAGGGAATTAGCAGCTTCTCATGAGGAAAGAGTTCATCACAAATGTGATGTAGCTCGTAATCAAAGATTTTATAATTTAAGAAATGGATGTGCAGATAGAGTCAAACCAAAGGGAATAGTTGCAGCAAAAATCGATGGAAAATTTATAGGTCTAAAATCTGAGATATTTTATAAATTAAAAGAACTCGGTGTTGTAACTGGATCTATGGCAGGAACAATTACTTGTATAGATCTTACTACTAATACACAATGTAGAATACCCAGCAAAGATTTTTATAAATATCCAGAAAGATATGTTGGTGCATCTAAAGGGCAATTAGCATATTACAACAAAGAAACAGGGGTTACTATGGGTTTATATAAAAATACAAACCCAACATATCCATGGATCCCTTATACTAAAGAGTTTATTCAATATAGAAAAAAAGATATTTTTGATTTACCTCCTGTGATGTTACAAAAAGATGACCCAAAAGTCATATCAGGTGAGTATGTATTATATTGTGCAGATATGATAACAGTTTATGATAAAGAAAATAATAAACATTTCAATTTGCATAAATCGGATTCTAGAATAGGATCCGATTATCAAACTTCTGCTAGTTCTAAAATTATCAAAGATATGTGTAGAGTTTATGATGAAAATTTTAATATTAGCATAATGAGAAATAAAGACATAGATGACACAAATTATATTAATTCTTTGTATTTCAAGCTAAAACTGATTTCCGGTGGTTCTGTTTCATTAATAAATTATGATCCATCAAAACACAACGTAGCGATAAGAGAAATTAAAGTTTTGGATTTAAAAACAAGATTGATATTAAATATGTTAAATGTAGATAAAAGATTATTGAAATTTAAAGAATATAGAAAGTATGATTCTAGTAAACACGGTGACATTAATTATCTTTACATTACAAAATCTAAAGAATTGCTACAGTCGCCGACTTTAATTTTCGATCTATGTTTGTATGCAAAAAGAATTGAAAAAGAATTATGGTTTCATATTCCTTCAAATAAAATAATAAAACAAATACAAAACGTAATTAAAAAGTACCAATATGAAAATCACATCAGTTGAATTGTTAGAAGAATCTTTCGATCAGTGGGATCTTTCAACACCCACGGATAATTTTGTAATTTCTGCTGGAGACTCTGAAGTTATTATACATAATAGTCCAGCAGTAATTATGGGGCATCACCCAGAGACGGGTAAGTACTTCGTGGCATCAAAATCTGCTTTCAATAAAAATCCAAAGATCAATTATACTCATGCTGACATCGAAAGAAATCACGGTCATGCGCCAGGTCTAGTAGAAAAACTTAAATCTGCTCTAGATCACGGTCACAAGATTCTACCAAAACATGGAGTCTTTCAAGGTGATGTACTTCACTCTGGTTCAGACGTAACTCATGGTAAAACTACTGCCACATTCAAACCAAACACAATTGAATATACTGCTCATGGCGCCGAAGCAGAAAAGGTCAAACAATCTAAATTTGGCGTGGCACTTCATACTGAATATCATGGTAAGACTTTAGATTCGATGTCAGCAGAGCCAATTAAAGATCATTCTAAATTCTCCCAGCACAAAGATGTTTATTCTCCCTCTGTGGCATATAAATCTTCCGGTCAGAAGATGTCAGAGACGAATGAAAGAAAATTTCACGAGCATATGACTGCTGCCAAAGAATCTCATTCAAAAACTAATTATTCTCATATTGAGCCTCACAAAGAGCATATCAATACTTATATCAATCAAACAGTAAGATCTGGTGAAACACCTAATCATGCAGGGTATATACGTCACCTAGAAGCGATTAAAGCTAAAGCCATTAGTTCCGTGAAGACAGATAAAGCTAAATCAGCTAAGGCTGATCTACATCAGTCTACGATCAATCTAGCAAATAGTGTTCATAAGGATTCTATTACTCATGCTCTAAATTCACAACATCATCTCCAAGCAGCAAAAGATCTATTAGTCAAGCACATGGATTCTTCTTTTGAAGGATTAGAAGCAAAAATTAACGGCAAGAAAGTTGGGCCTGAAGGTTATGTATCTAACCATGCAGGTAAAAGCAGTAAACTAGTAAATAGAGCGGAATTCAGCCGCGCAAATTTTCAGAGATAACTTTAGAAATTTTAATAGAAAAGTTATTGTGGTCATTTACCGCAATTTAATTTATAATGAACATTTATGGATTGGGGAAATAAAATGAGATCGTTTTTAAGTTTTAAATATGAAACAAAAGATCTATTAGAGCAAGAAATTATTTTCGAAGACGAACAAGAAGTTCTCACTGAAGCAATTTCATCTAATGATAAAGGTGTTTTACATGAAATTCTCACCGGCAAAGCTTTAAATCATGGAAAGCATATGTCGCCGGAAGCACAAAAGAAGCATGACGAAATCAAGAAAAATATTTCTGACGATGAATATAAAAACCACGAGAAATTAGCACAAGGGACTGCAGAACACATTAGACGGCATTTCGGTTCTGAAATCGATTCAGTTCACTGGTCATCAAAACCCGGTGATATTAAAAGAATTACTGGTGTGCATGAAACTCAGCAAGAAAATTCGTCTGATATTATTTTACGACACAAAAACGGTGCACACATCGGGATTTCATTAAAAGTAACTCAAAAGAAACACGGACATATCCCAGTAGGGAATCCTGGAGCCAAACAAACAGACAAGCAGTTAGGCCTCAATTCTACTGATCACTACGCTGATGCTCATAAAAAATTGGTAGCAGATCATCCAGTGCTGGCCAGCAAATCTAAACAAGAACAAAAGCAAATGATTAAGGCTTCTCCAGAAATGCGCGCTACTGCTTTAAAGCATTCTAACGAAGCTATAGGTAAAATTAGAGATGAATGGCATACTAAATTGTCTTCAATGAAGACGTCAGATTTAGCTAATCACATTAGAAATAATTTACTTCATGCTAATCAAACCAAAACTGACATGTACAAGGTAACTACTGGGGGATCCGGAGATGATCACTCAGTAGAAGTTGAACATCCGGCAACACATCACGATCTTATTTTAAATGACCATAAGAACATTACCGTTCATAAAGCTGGTAATAATTCAATTGAATTTAAACATGCAGGTAAAACATTTCTTCGACATAGACTTAAACCAGAATCAACTCCTGTAGTAACAGGTCTTAAAGGATCGGCAGAATGAAAACAACAGTTCTTGCGTTTGGGCGTATGTCTCCTGTCAGCAGCGGTCATGCCAAATTAGTGCAAAAAGTCAAAGATGTGGCCAAAGAACACAACGCAGATCATAAGATTGTGCTGTCACATACTCAAGATTCTAAAAAGAATCCTCTGTCAGTTGAAGACAAAGTTCGGTTTGCCAAGCATTACTTCCCCGGAACAAATATAGAAGGTGCTTCTAAAGAACACCCAACTTTTCTTCATCACGCCAAGAAACTATCTGATTCTGGTACGGAACATTTAGTTATGGTTGCCGGCTCTGATCGGGTTGATGAATATCACAAACTTCTTAATAAGTATAACGGTCATCCCGGCAATCATAACTTTAAGAAAATTACAGTAGTTTCTGCTGGCAATAGAGATCCAGATGCCGAGGGTGCAGAGGGTATGTCTGCCTCTAAGCTTCGTGCTCATGCGGTTGCTGGAAATTATAAGGAATTTAAATCTGGTCTGCCTAAGGGTGATGAAAAAGTACACAAAGAAATGTATCATAAAGTTCGTTCGGGTCTGAAATTGGAATGTTTTATTTACAGAGCAAAAACTATGTTATTAGAATATGCTACTAGTAAGCACGAGGCCGCGGCAAGGTCTATCGAAACATTACTAGATAATGATCCAACTAATAAAGATTTGGCTAAATTGGCTATTAAACACCGGCAACGTGCTATAAATGCATCATCTTCTCAGATAGAAAAGAATTATCATTCTGAAAAAATAGCCAAATTAAATAAAGTATTGAATAAGGACTAATAATGCAAATCGAAAAACATATCAGCATAACTCGGGTTCCTAATGGAGCCATTGTCTCTTTCGGGGGCCAAGTATGTCTCACTGTATCTAAGTTGTTTGAAAATGCTTATGCTTGGAGAGCATCTCCAGTATTTGCTAAACTTACTTATGGGGCAAATTCGTTTTCAGAGGTACCTAGTTCATATGAAATGTATGAAACAATGGCCGATGCTGTTGCTGGGGGTCTGGTTGCGTTAGATGAGATGAATGCATTTTATGGTGTAGTAGATATTCCAGAAGATAGTACGCTCGATGAATCTGCAGAAGAATTTGATGTAGAGAATGAACTACAATCATTATCCGAATCATTCGTTGTTAGAAAAATTACAGCAACAAGGTCTAACCCAGAACGTACTATGGTTTCTGCATTTGCAGTTATTCAACGTGCTCGTGAACTTGCAAAAGAGGCAGGTGTTAAACAATCTCAAGATTTTATGAAAGCAGCTCATGCCGATATTATTTCAAGAATGAAAGCAGAATCGGTAGAAGAACTTGAAGAAGGTTCCGTTTCCAAAGATAAACAAAAGACACCATATAGAAATATTAATTCTCCTGGATATAAAGCTGCGGCCGAGCGACAAAAAGCGCTCATGGTAAAAGATTCGGCATCTCGACCAGGAAAAGAATTGCTTTCAAAAATGAAAGCCGAAGAATTCGTACAGTATGAAGATGCCGTAGCTGATGCTCTTGCTTATATCAAAGAAGATTGCCGAGCTGAAGCTATGGAAAATTCAGATTCTCTTATCGAAGCACATCAATTATCTCAAGAACTGTTTGAAGACATTGTAGAAGAATATTTGAACGAATTAAGTAATGTTACTTTAGCTTCTTATAAAAAGAAGGCTGGAGAATACGCAAGTGCTGCAGATAAAGCCGCTAATGTATCATTTAAAGCTGGAGATACAGCATTGGGGCAACGGTGGCAAAACCGTGCAAACAAAAAATTTGGAGGCATTATAAAAGCCACTAATAAACAGTTTGATAATGACGCTAAAAATGAGGAAGTAGAAGAACTTGATGAACATTTTGTCAAAGGTGACAAGGTGAGATTTACACCCCCAGATATTGAGAATTCAAAGCCATTTAACTATGACGAATGGAAGGCTTCTGGTGTTAAATCTCGTAATCCTCGGGGTCACAAAGAAGCTGCGGCTATTGGTGATGCACAAAGAAGATTAGATGCAGCTAGAAAACTAAAAACAAATGAGGAAGTAGAAGAACTTGTTGAAGCTCGTTTAGCTCAACCTCTTAAAGGTCATGCCTATCATAAAAAGAGTGAAGCGGAATTGAATTATATTATAAAAGATGCAGGCCAGGCTGCTCATGCAAACAAAGGTGGTTCAGCTGAAGGTAAATATCTGGATCAGATGAATGATGCTGCAACAGTTCTGTATTATAGAAAAAAAGGTGGTAAACAAGTTCATGAAAAACTTGATGAGGCAGCCCTATCCGGTGAAGCATATTGGAAAGCTAAGGAAGCAGAATCAAAAGAAGAATATTTAAAAGCTCAACGCAAAGCTCTTGGCATCGCCGAACCAGTGAAGCGTGGCCGCGGCAAGCCAACACTTATAGACCGTGATTCTCTGCGGACTCGTGCTCATTCTAATATTGAAGCAGGTAAACGCCCAACCGCTGGTTTTGACCGTAATGAAAAGATTCATTTTGTTCGTCATCTTAAGAATCATCCAGATTTTGCAGATCATCATGTGTCTCATGCTGGCCGGCCTACTGGTACTACTAATGCAGCCAAAGAACAAAAAGATTTGACCAAGAAGAAACAAGATACTGCATTCTCTATGTGGGCAGGATTGGGTAAAAGATGATTGATGAACTTAAAGTAGCATTAGCTAATCACATTGAAGCTGCACTTACTGTGCAGGGTTATCATTGGAACGTAACTGGCATCGACTTCAATCAGTACCATTCTTTCTTTGGTGAGATCTATGTAGAATATTTTGACCAGGTAGATCGCCTGGCAGAATATATCCGTATTGTTTCTAAGGCAGAAGAATATGTTAATGCTTCCGTCGATATTGTGAAGATTAATAAGACAATTAAGTCCAAAATCGTTGTTGGATCAAAACCAAAAGAAATGGTTGCCGAGATTTTAGTCTTAAATGATACATTGCTTGAGAACATTAACGGTCTATTCAAATTAGCAACAGAAGCTAATGAACAAGGCCTTGCTGATTATTGTGCTGGGTATCTTGATGCACTTAAGAAACTAAATTGGAAACTTATTGCTATTGTAAAATGAAAACTTTTAAAGAATACTTAGCAGAAGTACAAGAAGAGACCGACTCTGGTAATATCCACACAAGGGATTTATCTAAACATCTTTCTTCAGGTGAGATTAAAAGTATTCAGAAGCATCCATTCTTTAATGCATATGTTTCCGGGCATCAGCCAGGTGGTGTGATTGCGGCCCGCGTAACTAAAGACCGTAACGGCTTTAAGAAAGTATACATGGGAAACTCTGATGTGCTAGATACAAAATACGGTAAGATTAGGCGCATGGTACAATTTGATATGAAGTATTCTGGTCGGTCTGTTGATAATGCTCATTTGCTTCACAACATTAATAATGAACATCATACATTTGGGAACAAGAATATCAAATGGGATCTCATTAAATCATATAAGAACTACGGAAACTAAAATGAACAAAGAATTTAAAATTGGTGATGTCGTAAAAGTCAATACACATCGGTATGGAACTAACACCGGTAATTACGGTACGTTCAACGTAGAGAAAGTTACACCTTCTCAGATTCATGTATATGATCATAATACCAAAGAAGTAATGAAGTTTTTAAAACATTCGAAACGCGGAATTGGTGAACATTCTAATATGATGTTAGAAGAAGTTGAAGAAAAATTAGATGAAAGAACTGGTTACGGCGAATTGCGCCATGCAGATTTTAATTTTGCAAACTCCGAACCTGTTGCTACAAAAGTACAGAAGAAATTCTACGTTAAAACTAAAGCAGGCAAAATAGTTTCAACTCACTCTAATGCATTAGATGCAGTAAAAGCTAGAGCAAAAATTGGTGATCACACCACACATTCAATTATCAAAGAAGAAGTAGAAGAACTTGACGAAGCACATAAACTTAAAGATGAAGTTGAACATCTTGATGAACTTTCCGTTGATATGGCAAAGTCGTATAAGGAAAAGGTTTCTAAGAACCCGGCCCCATCTCGTACTACTCCTGATATTCTCCACAAAGCTATCCGTAGATTTGCTGGTAAAGAACGTGCAGAAGACCGCATCCATTCAGATGAAATGAAAAAGATGCAGGCCCGGCTTGGCATCAAAGAAGAAACTCTTGATGAAGCAAAGACTCATGAAGTTCGTTTAGAGTACGGTCATCAACAAGGTGATTCAGCTACATATAAGGTGAACGCTAAAGACAATGATGATGCTACAAAGAAAGCTATTGCTATTCATAGAAAAAGTTGGCCTTACCATTCTGCTAGTATGTTAGCAGGTAATTCTTATATAACTAAACTTGATGAAGAAACTATTGATGAAACGGCATATTCACCACCGAGAAAAGATGCCGATCCTTATGACGAAGATGATTATGCACCAGGAATCAATAGAGGTATCAAAACCGAAAAGCCACGCCATAAAGTTGGTGATACCGTTTATGCTTCATCATCTACTAACAAAGCGCTTACGATGACCGGCAAAGTAACCAAGATTGGTCATACATTAACCACGGTCAAGCATAAAGATGGTTCG
>Ga0210021_1001843_pt1 | contig 19501 bp, 21 predicted proteins | sample CryGeymeta201517_FD_183981 | JGI IMG/M metagenome (GOLD analysis project Ga0210021, IMG submission 183981) | Groundwater microbial communities from Crystal Geyser aquifers in Utah, USA - Crystal Geyser metaG 2015-17 (SPAdes) (version 2) | ecosystem: Environmental > Aquatic > Deep subsurface >... | reverse complement strand
ATGCTTCTGAATCAAATTTATTATCCAGAATGCATTGGTGGACTGTAGAATATGGATTGGTTGGAACACCTGAGGATTTTAAAATATTTGGAGCGGGTTTATTATCATCGGTTGGAGAAAGTAAACATTGCTTAACGGACGAGGTAAAAAAACTTCCGCTTGATGTAAGTTGTGCAAATTATCAATACGATATCACAAATATGCAACCTCAGTTATTTGTTGCTCGTGATTTTACAGATTTATTACAAGCTTTAGAGGATTTTGCTGATACAATGTCATTCAGAAAAGGTGGATTAAAATCCATGGAATTGGTAAAAGAAACCCAACAAGTTGGAACGGTTGTGTATGCTTCTGGTTTACAAGTAAGTGGTATTATTTCTGAAATCATAACTGATTCAAATTCCAATCCAATTTATTTCAAAACTTCTGGAAGTACACAATTAGCGATTGATGATAAAGAGCTAGAAAATCATGGAATTAATACCTATCCAAATGGATTTGAATCTCCAGTTGGCAATCTGATTAATAGCGATAAAAACATAGAAGATTTTGACGCTTCAGACTTTCTTCAATACGATATTATTCAGAATAAGACTGTAACTCTAAATTTTGAATCAGGAATTGTTGTTAGTGGAATGATTGAGTCTATCACAAAAACTCAACAAGATAAACTCTTACTTTTAGAATTATCATCATGCATTGTTACCCTTGGCTCAACTGTTTTATTTGAACAGTCAAACTCAAATTATACATTAGCTCTTGGTTCAAAAATTATATCTGCATTCTCAGGAAGTGCTGATAAAGAGAACTTCAATGTCTATCCTCCCAAATCAGAACGCAAAGCGATAAAAGTTCATCACTCTGATGAAGAGAAAATCTTGTTCAGGTTATACGCAATGGTAAAGGAAATGCGTGAAAAGAAAACAATTCAATGGGAAACTGTAAGATTAGTGTATGAAAATCTAAGTCAATCTTATCCTAAAGATTGGCTTCTTCGACTTGAGTTATTAGAACTATTATCCCAGTTCAAAATAGAAGATGCACTTAACATTCAGCTGCAAGAAGATCTTTCTCACCTTAAAAATGAAAGTAAAACACATTTAAACGTAATTACAGCAGGGCTAAATCTAATTTATGATACCGTTTCAGTTTAAAGTAGTATTTTCAGTAAAAAACTGGATATTCTATGACTGAAATAAAACAGATTTTAGTAACAGGTGCAGGAAAAGGTATCGGTTATGAAATTACCCTTAATGCGCTAAAAGAAGGACATACTGTCTATGCTCTAAGCCGTAATTTGAATGCACTTGTTCCTCAAACTAAAATTTATGGTGAAAATTTAAAATTAATTCCGTTCGATTTAAGCAAGTCAGAATCCTTTTTAAAATTATCTGAACTTATTTCGAAATCAACGCAACCTTTAGATATTATTATCAATAACGCGGGTTTATTAATTAATAAATCTTTTTTAAATCTCGATGAATCGGATTGGAATACACTTTGGGATGTTAATGTTATGGGAACAGTAAGATTAATTAAATCCTTGATTGATTTAATCTCTACACACACACATATTGTTAATATTAGTAGTATGGGTGGATTTCAAGGAAGTCTAAAATTTCCAGGATTATCTGCCTATAGTACTGTTAAAGGTGCGCTAAGTATATTAACAGAATGTCTAAGCGTTGAAGCTGATCTAAAGAATTGTTCCGTTAATGCTTTATGTCTTGGTGCAGTTCAAACTGAAATGTTAGAACAAGCTTTTCCTGGTTATCAAGCACCTATAAGTGCGAGTCAAATGGCAGAGTTTATATTAAATTTTGCAAAGACAAATGGTAGTTTTATGTCTGGTAAAATAATCCCTATTTCAATTTCAAATCCTAATTAGCCATTTTTTTATAAAAACTGATTGAAAACGTAGTTTTTTAGCTTTACAATTCAGTATTATTTAACATAATTTTTAATTAATAATAGACAACCATGAAAAAACTGATTTTAATAGTACTTACACTATTTATTTATTCTTCACCAATTTTAGCTCAAGGTTTTAAATTAATTGGGATGAATACACTTTCTGGAGCGCTAACTGGTTCGGCTATAGGTGGTGCAACAATGTTAATAGCAAACGATTTTGATAGTTATAGACCTTTAAGTATTGGATTTGGAACTGGAACTATTGCCGGCTTAGGGCTAGGAATTTATGATATGACAACTAATTCTTCTGGATACTCTGGTGTTTTCAATTCATCTTCAGAAACATCTGGACAATTAATTTTGACTGATACTTTTTATGGAACTCTAACTGGTGCTTTAGTAGGATTCGCTGTTACTTTGATATCTGAAGATAAATTGGTAGATGGATTAAGAGTTGGTGCTGGTTTTGGAGCTTATTCAGGTTTAGTATTTGGTATTGTAGATACTTTTGTTTTGAATAATATGGGTAGTGGCGGAGGAAGCGGCTATGGTTTAGGTTCAGTAAACTTTAACCAAGTTAATGGATTTGTCCAATATGAAGGATCAACTTTTAATGCCGGTTTTTTTTCACCTGACACATTTGTTCACCCTTCAAATGGTACAATAAAATGGCAACCAACTTTATCTTTAGCACACTTTAAAGTCTCAATATAATTGAGACTTTAAACCTACTCGGTTTTCTCAATAGCTAGTGTTTTCAAAATAGTTTTAACGGTTTCCATATTACCACTCTCTGAATAATGGATACCATCAGCAGCATAATACCAATTTTCTGGTGTGCTACCGAATCTCTGAAAAAATGGATCTATTATAATTCCACCTTTATCTCGCATAACTTCTTGATAAGCTCTAATTTCTGAATTAGAAAAACTACCATTAAAAAGAGGGTTAATATTTGTAGCCTCTTCAATTACAGATGAAGGTGACATCCATATTATTGGATTAGTCGATTCTAAAGATTCAATTGCCGTACGCATTGATTGTATATTTTCCCAGAATTCAGTCAAAGAAACAAGTGGCCTATCAGCTGCATAGTTTACTCTGAATGAATCCCATGTACCAAAATTTAAAATTATCCAATTAGGATTGTGTGATAAGACTCTATTACCCAAACTTTGCAAAAGAGAAGTTGATGTCAGACCAGAAACAGAAGAATTTATAATTTCAATCTCTTTTTCTGATCCAATTTCAATTACTTGTTTTAAGATATCAACCCACCCACCTTTTTCAGCGCTTGATGAATCACCATAAACAACTAATTTATCATCATCTTGAAAGGGTAGTTTATCTAGATAGTCTATTATATCTTGATCTTTTAATAACTCAAGTGCAAGTTGTTTTGACTTAGTTTGAAATGCTTTTAGGGAGTCAGCTAATTCATCAGTCGTTAAACCTAAAATACCAGCTTGTGTTTGTTCATTAATATTTAATGCAGGTAAAAGCACATTATAATTTAATGTGACATATGGTAATAGAAATTTGGAAATTGACTTATCGATTTTACTCATAATTATTTAATAATTGTTTTACTAGTGTGGGAACTCCAATAGTTGCATTTGTTTGAATGAATGTGAAATTTAATTTTGATTCAGATATTGGTGGTATAACAGGATCAACAATATAAATAGGTGAATTTTGATGAACATAATGTATTAAACTAGCAGCAGGATAAACTATTAAAGAAGTTCCAATAATTATAACAATATCCGCACTCATAACTTCAAACATTGCTTCATCCATTTTTGGAACCATTTCTCCAAACCAAACAATATTTGGTCTTAATTGATATCCATTCTCATCTTTATCACCTAAATGAATTGATTTATTACCTATAAATTGAACTAATGCAGGATGATTTTCAGGAAATGCTTCAAATAATGACCCATGTAAATGAACAACATTCTTAGACCCTGCTTTTTCATGTAAATCATCTACATTCTGAGTAATAATTGTTACATCATAATATTCTTCTAAATCTTTTAAAGATAGATGCGCTTGATTTGGTACTGCTTTAAAAGCACTTATTCTTCTATCATTATAAAAGTCTAAAACTTTTTTTGGATTTTTTATCCATCCATCAATTGATGCAACATCTTGAACAGGATACCCTTCCCATAAACCATCATGATCTCTAAATGTAGATAAACCACTCTCTTTACTTATACCAGAACCAGTTAAAATGGTTATTTTTTTTAACGAATTATTCATCTAATAAAATACAAGAAAGCTAAATAAAAAGAGAATAAATAGACAGGTCAAAAAAAAAGCCCGAAGCGAAGCTACGGGCTTTAGAGAAAAAAAAGATGAGGCGACGACCTACTCTTCCGCTTGTGGGCAGTACCATTGGCGCGGAGATGCTTAACGACCGTGTTCGGAAAGGGAACGGGTGGGACCATCTCGCAATAATCACCTCATCAAAAACTGATAAGTTGTTCAAAGACGGATACAGGAGCAAGAACTAAGGGAAAAAAGCAAGTAGAAAGAAGTGTTGTTGATTAGACAAGGCTTGCAAGCGGGCAGCGGGGAATCAGTCGATTCCAGTGCCTGCTATAAAAAGAAGTCGCTAGAGCGATTAGTACAACTCAGCTGAACATATTGCTATGCGTACACTTGTTGCCTATCAACCTGATAGTCTTTCAGGGCTCTAAAGGGAATACTTATCTTGAAGTGGGCTTCGCGCTTAGATGCTTTCAGCGGCTTATCCCGACCAAACATAGCTACCCTGCGATGCATGCGACCACACAACAGGCACACTAGAGGTTTGTCCACACCGGTCCTCTCGTACTAGATGCAGCCCTTCTCAATATTCCTACGCCCACAGCAGATAGGGACCGAACTGTCTCACGACGTTCTGAACCCAGCTCGCGTACCGCTTTAAATGGCGAACAGCCATACCCTTGGGACCTTCTCCAGCCCCAGGATGCGATGAGCCGACATCGAGGTGCCAAACCTCCCCGTCGATGTGAACTCTTGGGGGAGATCAGCCTGTTATCCCCGGAGTACCTTTTATCCTTTGAGCGACGGCCCTTCCATTCGGAACCGCCGGATCACTAAAACCGACTTTCGTCCCTGCTCGACTTGTTTGTCTCGCAGTCAAGCTCCCTTATGCTTTTACACTCTACGCATGATTGCCAACCATGCTGAGGGAACCTTTGTGAGCCTCCGTTACATTTTAGGAGGCGACCGCCCCAGTCAAACTACCCACCATGCACTGTTTTCCCATTGGGAATTAGAATCCAATCCAAACAAGGGCGGTATTTCAAGGTTGACTCCACCAGAGCTAGCGCTCTGGCTTCACAGTCTCCCGCCTATCCTACACATGGTTAAACCGAACTCAATGCAAAGCTATAGTAAAGGTTCACGGGGTCTTTCCGTCCCGCTGCGGGTATCCGGCATCATCACCGGAACTACAATTTCACCGAGCTCATGGCCGAGACAGTGCCCAGATCGTTACACCATTCGTGCAGGTCGGAATTTACCCGACAAGGAATTTCGCTACCTTAGGACCGTTATAGTTACGGCCGCCGTTTACTGGGGCTTCAGTTAAGAGCTTCGCTTGCGCTAACCCCCTTCCTTAACCTTCCAGCACCGGGCAGGTGTCACACCCTATACATCGTCTTACGACTTAGCAGAGTGCTGTGTTTTTGCTAAACAGTCGCCTGGGCCTTTTCACTGCGCCCTGTATTGCTACAGGGGATCCTTCTCCCGAAGTTACGGATCTAATTTGCCGAGTTCCTTAGCCATGAATCACTCGCGCACCTGAGGCTACTCGCCTCACCCACCTGTGTCGGTTTACGGTACGAACCCACCCATCTAACTACGACGCTTTTCTTGGCAGCCTGATTACCTTCACTATCTCCTTGACCGAGGCCTCAGAGTACTGTCGTATTTCGACCTTAATGAGTGGCGGATTTGCCTACCACTCAGCCTACGTACTTTAACCACCATTCGTCTGGTGGCGGAAGTGTCACTTCTGCGTCACGCCTTAGTTTAACAATGGGTCGAGGTACTGGAATATTTAACCAGTTTGCCATCGGTTACCCCGGCCAGACCGGGTACACCTTAGGTCTCGACTAACCCTGATTCGACGAACGTTGATCAGGAAACCTTGGGTTTACGGTGTATGGGATTTTCACCCAAATTCTCGTTACTTATGCCTACATTTTCGCTTCTAGAAGCTCCACAAACGCTCACCGCGCCTGCTTCAATGCCGCTAGAATGCTCCCCTACCGATTCCTCAGAATCGCATAGCTTCGGTATCATACTTATGCCCGATAATTTTCGGCGCCAGGTCGCTCGACTAGTGAGCTATTACGCACTCTTTAAATGAATGGCTGCTTCTAAGCCAACATCCTAGTTGTCTGGGCAACCCAACATCCTTTAACACAACTTAGTATGAATTTAGGGACCTTAACTGATGCTCTGGGTTCTTTCCCTCTCGCAACAGGACGTTATCACCCTGCTGCTGACTGCCCAACATCCCCACCGGCATTCGGAGTTTGTCTAGGTTTGGTACCCGGTGAAGGGCCCTAGCCTAATCAGTGCTCTACCTCCAGTGAGGTTCATTTGGACGCTATACCTAAATATATTTCGGGGAGAACGAGCTATCTCCAAGTTTGATTGGCCTTTCACCCCCATCCACAACTCATCCAAAGACTTTTCAACGTCTACTGGTTCGGACCTCCATCCCGTTTTACCGGGACTTCATCCTGATCATGGATAGATCACTTGGTTTCGCGTCTGCTCCGCTGTACTTGACGCCCTATTCAGACTCGCTTTCGCTGCGGCTACACCCCTTAGGGGCTTAACCTTGCACAACAGATGCAACTCGTAGGCTCATTATGCAAAAGGCACGCCGTCACCCCAAAGGGCTCCGACCGATTGTAAGCACACGGTTTCAGGTACTATTTCACTCGCCTTCTCGGCGTTCTTTTCGCCTTTCCCTCACGGTACTAGTTCACTATCGGTCACCAAGGAGTATTTAGCCTTACCGGATGGTGCCGGCAACTTCACGCAGGATTCCACCGGTCCCGCGCTACTCAGGATACCACTAAGCCGACGCCAACTTCACCTACAGGGCTTTCACCTTCTGTGGCGACCCCTTCCAAGGTCTTCGATTCGTCTTTGTCGATACTTTATTGTGGTCCTACAACCCCGAAGCAACACTGCACTTCGGTTTGGGCTTCTCCCCGTTCGCTCGCCGCTACTTGGGGAATCACTATTGTTTTCTTCTCCTGCCACTACTTAGATGTTTCAGTTCGCGACGTTCGCTCACCGCACTAGGCGGTGTACCTCCCAAGGGAGGTGGGTTGCCCCATTCGGATATCCATGGATCAACGCTTCGTTGCAACTCCCCATGGCTTTTCGCAGCTTTGCACGTCCTTCATCGCCTCTTGGTGCCAAGGCATCCACCGTGTGCTCTTACTAACTTTCCTTTTTAAAGCAGGCACCCGAATCGCTTCCGATCCGAGTCCCATGTCAGTTTGCACGAGCTTGTTTCGTTTTTGCTTTTGCTTTGTTCTTACCTCTGTCGACTAGCGACAGAATCGATTCGGTCTCACTCCAATCAACCCTGGCACTTACGTGTCAGGAATTCTTGTAAGTCGAATCCTTTCCTGTATCAGTATGTCAATGAACATGTAGTAGCGCCGAGGCGCTCTACCTGTGTCCCTTTGCTCGAATCGAATCGAAGTACCTCATCTATAACCAGTTATCAGCTATAAATAGTTATCCATATTTATCACTCATCTGATGCGTACACAAGGGTTTGGCTTTACGCATAGACATTCGGTCTATTTTTGTGGAGCTACGGGGATTCGAACCCCGGACCCCCTGCTTGCAAAGCAGGTGCTCTAGCCAGCTGAGCTATAGCCCCGTCTGTAGCCATCCCGAGCCTGAAATCATAGCTGGGATGAACAGGGCCTAAAATCGCCCTTTTGGCTAATGTGGGCTTGGAAGGAGTTGAACCTTCGACCTCACGCTTATCAGGCGTGCGCTCTAACCACCTGAGCTACAAGCCCATCTGGTTAGGCTGCCTAAGGGCTTCCTCTGCGCTCTCCGCAGAGCAGCATTACCAAGAAAATCGCACCAGCAGAGCTGGTTGACCACGTATTCATCTATAAGGTAGACCAAGATGCTCTCCCAAGAAAGGAGGTGATCCAGCCGCACCTTCCGGTACGGCTACCTTGTTACGACTTAGCGCCAGTTATGAATCTTACCCTAGAGACCTGCCTCCTTACGGTTAGCCCAGCCTCATTAGGTACTATCCACTTCCATCGCTTGACGGGCGGTGTGTACAAGGCCCGGGAACGTATTCACCGCGGCGTAGCTGATCCGCGATTACTAGCGATTCCACCTTCATGGAGTCGAGTTGCAGACTCCAATCCGAACTGAGAATGGTTTTATAGATTAGCATCACCTCACGATGTAGCTTCCCTCTGTACCATCCATTGTAGCACGTGTGCAGCCCCGGACGTAAGGGCCATGATGACTTGACGTCGTCCCCACCTTCCTCACTACTTGCGTAGGCAGTCTGGCCAGAGTCCCCACCATTATGTGCTGGTAACTGACCACAGGGGTTGCGCTCGTTGCGGGACTTAACCCAACACCTCACGGCACGAGCTGACGACAGCCATGCAGCACCTTCAAAAAAGTCTCGAAAGAAAGCTCTGTTTCCAGAACGGTCTTCTTTGATTTAGCCCGGGTAAGGTTCTTCGCGTTGCATCGAATTAAGCCACATGCTCCACCGCTTGTGCGGGCCCCCGTCAATTCCTTTGAGTTTCATCGTTGCCGACGTACTCCCCAGGTGGCGTGCTTAACGCGTTAGCTACGGCGCCGACCCCCTAAGGGCCAACACCTAGCACGCAACGTTTACGGCGTGGACTACCAGGGTATCTAATCCTGTTTGCTCCCCACGCTCTCGTGCCTCAGCGTCAGTTGTGATCCAGCCGGCCGTCTTCACCACAGGTGTTCTTCGTGATATCTAAGCATTTCACCGCTACACCACGAATTCCACCGACCTCTCTCACACTCAAGGCTTGCAGTATCCAAGGCAGTTTTGCCGTTGAGCGACAAGATTTCACCTCAGACTTACAAGTCCGCCTACGCACCCTTTACACCCAATAAATCCGGACAACGCTTGCACCCTCCGTATTACCGCGGCTGCTGGCACGGAGTTAGCCGGTGCTTATTCACTAGATACCGTCACTACAAGGACAAATCCCTGTCATTCTTCTCTAGTAAAAGAAGTTTACAACCCGTAGGGCTGTCATCCTTCACGCGGCGTGGCTGCGTCAGAGTTCCCTCCATTGCGCAAGATTCCTCACTGCTGCCTCCCGTAGGAGTCGGGGCCGTGTCTCAGTCCCCGTGTGGCTGATCATCCTCTCAGACCAGCTACCGATCACAGTCTTGGTGAGCCGTTACCTCACCAACTAACTAATCGGACGCAGACTCATCCTGAAGCGCATTGCTGCTTTAACAACATATCCATGCGGATTCGCTGCATTATGCGGCATTAGCACCACTTTCGCAATGTTATTCCCCACTCCAGGGCAGATTGTCTACGCGTTACTCACCCGTGCGCCAGTGGCTTAGAAGCAAGCCTCTAAGCCCCTATGACTTGCATGTGTTAGGCCCGCCGCCAGCGTTCGTCCTGAGCCAGGATCAAACTCTCCGTTGTAAAATGTTTTATTATATAACGTTCGAGCTGATTCCCAGCCTACTCTCAAAGTATTGGTCAATCCTGCTTGACCTGCTGTGCGATTTTCTTCGTAATTTATTCATCTCTTCAAAGAACAAGCACCGTTTTTAGCGCAGAACAGTAAGATATAAAACTTTTTTCGATTTGTCAAGAAAGAAAGTAAATTTTTTTATTTTTTATTTTCTTGCTTTCCAACGCATCAAAGAACTTTCTTACTACCCCCTTCTTTCTTCGTTTCAGCTCCAATAAAGTCGGCTATGATTCGTTTTTTGAAGGGTCACAATAATACATACTTTACCCTACTTTGTCAATACTTATTTCTTACTTCTCCCCTTTATTTCACCCCTATCCCCTCTATTCCTCTTCTATTCTGATCAAACCATCCTAAACTCACTCTTTCCTTTGTATCTCTGGGTTTTAACCCACTTCGTTAACTTTCCTTACCATCCTAACTCCACTGTCTTCCAACTCCCTCCTTAATCCTCAGTCATTCCCTTTCAGCAGCCATACCTACAAGCCCATACAACTCTTCCAACGTTTACATTCTGCCCTGCCTTTTCCTCCATTGTCTCTGATCTCTAACCCTTTCCAACCCTTGCCCTCTCTACCTCATTCCCAAGCGCTTTAACTTACTCTGCAACGTCGTCGGTCGCAGCCCTAACTGCTGCGCCGCTCCTCTTCGTCCGTAGATTACTCCTGATGTAATAAATAGATTAACAATAAAAAAAAGGCTTCTGAAGAAGCCTTTTTTTAATTTTCTGAAATGTCACTAGAATTTGTAGTTTCATCAGCTTTAGCTTTTTTACTACCTCTTCTGGTTCTTCTCTTTTTAGAAGCTTTAGCACCTTCCGGTTTAACATCGTTGAAATCAACTAATTCTATAATAGCCATTTCAGCACCATCTCCAGGACGGTTACCGACTCTAATTACTCTAGTATAGCCACCTGGTCTTTCACCAACAACAGGCATTACAGTAGCAAATAGTTCTTTTATTGCTTCTTTATTATGTAAAAATGAAAACAGTATGTTTCTATTATGGTGATTATCGTCTTTAGCACGAGTAATAACAGGTTCTACATATCTTCTTAATTCTTTAGCCTTAGCTAAAGTAGTTACGATTCTGTGGTGTTTCAACAATGCGATGCTTAAAGCACGCATAGTAGATTTCCTATGTGCGGAAGTACGACCTAATTTTCTTCCTTTAACTGAATGTCGCATAGAAATTCCTTACGAATTAGTCTAAATATTTTTTAATGTCCATTCCAAATAGTAAGTTTTTCTCTTCAACAACCTCAATTAGTTCATTAAGAGATTTCTTACCGAAGTTTCTGAATTTTAACAATTCACTTTCTTCTTTGGAAACAAGTTCTCCAATGGTAGCAATATTAGCAGATTTTAAACAGTTATAAGCTCTTACACTTAAGTTAAGATCTTCGATACTCGTTCTGAGAAGATTTCCAATTCTCATTTTTTCAGCATCAACTTCATTGCTTTCCTGTACAAATGGTTCATCAATTTTTTCAGTGATGAATTTTTCAATATGATCCTTGAGAATTTTACCCGCAATTGTTAGCGCTTCTTTAGGATTTATTGAACCGTCTGTAGTAACATCCATTACTAATTTCTCATAATCAGTACGTTGACCAACACGGACATTTTCAACATGATATTTTACGTGTTTGACTGGAGTAAAAATCGCATCAATTGGAATAACTTCAATGTCATTATCGTCAATACTAAAGTCTTCTGCAGGTACATAACCTTTACCTCTACCAATATGTAATTCTACTTCAATAGAAGCATCATCTGATAAGGTAGCAATGTGATGATCAGGATTTAGAATTCCATAATCTGCAGTTGCATCACCAATATCGGCTGCAGTAAATGCCCCAGGGCCTTTTTTTCTGACCGTGATTATACCACTGCTTTGTTCAACTTGTTTAAATCGAACACCTTTTAGATTCAATATTACTTCATATACATCTTCAGCAACTCCCTTTATAGAAGAATACTCATGTTTAACACCTGAAATTTTTACAGCTGTGATAGCATGACCTGGTAATGAAGAAAGCAATATTCTCCTAAATGAATTACCAATAGTTACACCATATCCTCTTTCGAGTGGTTGTAGAACAAAACGTCCATAGGAATCATTTACATCCTCAATTACGAGACTATCAGGCATTTGGAGGTTAACACTACTCATATTTCTTTAATCTTATGGATTATTTAGAGTACAATTCAACAATTAGTTGAACATTAATATTTTCTGGTATATCAGCCAATGCAGGGGCATTGAGATATTTTCCGGTTAACGTTTTTTTATCAACATCTAACCAGTTATAACGTTTTTTCTGAGAGTTATCAATAGATTCAGTAATTATTGACAAATCTGTTGATTTGGGTCTGATTGAGATTATATCTCCAGCTTTTAACATGTAAGAAGGGATATTAACAATAAGCCCATTTACAGTAATATGTCTGTGAGCAACTAATTGTCTAGCTTGTCTTCTTGTTCTAGCAAAACCTAATCTAAATACTGTATTATCTAAACGTGACTCAAGGAAAATCATTAAGTTTTCACCAGTTACACCATCTTTAGCAGAAGCTTTTTCGAATAAGTTTCTGAATTGACGCTCTAAAAGACCATATGTGTATTTTGCTTTTTGTTTTTGCTCTAATTGAACAGAATATTCAGACTTTTTACCGTGTCTTGATCTACCATGCTGGCCTGGGCCGTATGGTTTTCTTTCTAAAGCTTTGCTAGGTCCAAAAATCGGTTCTTTGAAACGTCTAGCTTTTTTCTGTTTGGGGCCTCTATATCTTGCCATTTTTTTAAACTAAATTAATTAAACACGTCTTCTTTTAGGTGGGCGACAACCATTGTGCGGAATTGGAGTAGTATCACGAATTGTATCTACTACAAGACCTGCAGTTGCTAAAGCACGAACAGCAGCTTCACGACCTGAACCTGGACCTTTTACAAATACATTTACTTTTCTAAGTCCCATTTCATAAGCAACTTTACCAGCATCTTCAGCAGATAACTGAGCAGCATAAGGTGTGTTTTTTCTTGAGCCTTTAAAGCCTTGTTTACCTGCAGAAGACCAAGATAATACATTACCTTCAGTATCTGTAACAGTTACAATAACATTATTAAAGGTTGCTTTAACATAAGCTAAACCATTAGGGTCAGAGATTGTTTTCTTTTTTTTCTTTGCAGCAGCGATAGCAGCTGCTTTAGTTTGTTTTTTAGCCATTAGATTATAAGAAAAGTTTTAGTATTATTTCTTTTTATTCATCACAGTTTTACGTTTACCTTTTCTAGTTCTCGCATTGGTTTTAGTCCTTTGCCCTCTAACTGGTAAACCTCTTCTGTGTCGAAGACCACGATAACAACCGATTTCCATCAATCGTCTAATATCAGTGGTAACTTGGCTTTTCAGAGCTCCTTCAGTTTTGAACTCTGCTTCAATTTTTTTACGGATCAGTAAAACTTGTTCATCTGTCCAATCACCTACTTTAGTATTGAAATCGATTGAAAGGTCACTCAATATTTTTTGTGAACTTTTTTTTCCAATACCATAGATATAGGTGAGGCCAATCTCGCCTCTTTTATTTTTTGGTAAATCTATACCTGAAATTCTAGCCATGAGCTTATTTCTTATCCTTGCCGTTGTTTGTGGCGTGGGTTTTTTTTGTTAATTACAAAAACGCGACCTTTTCTACGAACGATTTTATCGTCGGCACTGCGCTTGCGTACAGATGATTTGGTTTTCATCGGTTATTTATACCTGTAAGTTATTCGGCCTTTAGTTAAATCGTATGGAGACATTTCTACAGCCACACGGTCACCGGGGAGAATTTTTATATAAAACATTCTCATTTTACCAGACACGTGAGCTAATAACTCGTGTCCGTTATCCAGTTTTACTTTAAATTGAGCATTAGGTAATGCTTCAAGGATGGTACCGTCTTGCTTAATTGCGTCTTGTTTAGCCATTTTAAACGAAAGTATCCAGTTGAATCCCGGTAATCTCCTCAATATACGAAAAAGTGCTTAAAATTTCAGCTTCGTTTTCTCTGATAACAACATCATGTTCATAGTGAGCAGATACAGAACCATCAGCCGTAACAACTGTCCATTTATCAGAAAGTGTTTTTACTCTTGCTGATCCTAACGTAATCATAGGTTCAATGGCGAGCACCATACCTGATCTTAGCCTAGGTCCGGTGCCACTTTTACCATAATTAGGTACTGATGGTTCTTCATGGAGATTTTTTCCAAGACCATGTCCAACAAGATCTCTTACTACTCCATAACCAGAATTTTCACAGTGTTGCTGAATAGCTTGTGAAACATCTCCGATTTTATTACCATGAATAGATTTGTCGATGCCTTTATAGAGAGACTCTATAGTCGTAGTCAACAATTTTTTTGCTTCAGGCTTAACAGATTCTACTATAAAAGTATAGGCAGAATCACCAAAATAGCCATTTTTGTTTACTCCACAATCAACAGAAACAATATCGCCAACTTGCAATTTGTAGTCTCCTGGAATACCATGAACTACTTGCTCGTTAATTGATATACATAATGTTGCAGGAAAAGGATTTCTCCGGTCACCATAACCCTTAAAAGCAGGTTTGGCGTTGTTTTTACTTATAAACTCCTCAGCGATCTGATCTAATTTATAAGTTGTATTTCCTGGTTTCATATATTTTGCCACTTCTGCCAAAGTAAGTGAAACCAATTGTGCACTTTCTCTAAGCTTTTTTATTTCATTTTCGCTTTTGAGAAATATCATGACATTCTACTTCTTCCACGAATCCTACCTGATTTCATGAATCCGTCGTAATGTCTCATTAACAAGTGACTTTCAACTTGCTGTAAAGTATCTAACGCTACCCCTACAATGATCAATAAACTTGTACCACCATAGAACATAGCAAACCCTGGAGTCACACCCATCTTAACTGCTAAAGCAGGTAAAATGGCAACAAATGCTAAAGCAAATGAACCAGGCAGGGTAATTTTTGTTAAGATATTGTCGATAAATTCAATAGTTGATTTACCAGGTCTTATTCCAGGGATAAAACCTCCTTGTCTTTTCATAGTATCAGCCATTTCTTTTGGATTAATGGCAATAGCAGTATAAAAGTAAGTGAAGAATATTATTATTAGTGCATAAACTACAGAATACGCAGTTCCAGTAAAATCATTTGACCAAGATGTCAAGAATTGTATCAATTCACTATCTGGGAAAAAGGTTGATATTGTTCCTGGAATAAACATTATAGATTGTGCGAAGATAATTGGCATTACACCAGCTGCATTAACACGTAATGGCAAATATTGCATGGTTCCACCATATACTTTTCTTCCAACAACACGCTTAGCATATTGAACGGGAATTTTACGAACACCTTGAGTGAGTAAAACAACACTAGCTGTTACAAGAACTAGAATCGCAACTTCAATTAAAAAGATAAAAAAGTTGCTTCTAGTACTAAATTCATTAAAAACATTAGTTGGTAAAGCAGCAACTATTCCAATCATAATAATCAAAGAAATACCATTCCCGATTCCACGATCTGTTATTCGTTCACCAAGCCACATCACAAACATAGTACCTGCTGTGAGTACAATCATAGATGTGATGACAAATCCAACACTATTTACGACAATTGCATTTGGGGTAGTTGCCATTAAATTATATGAAAAACCTATTGACTGTATCATTGTAATAAATACAGTACCATAGCGAGTCATTTGAGTAATTTTTCTTCTACCGTCTTCACCTTCACGTTGCAATTTCTGAAAGTAAGGTAAAACAGCTCCCATTAACTGAATAATAATAGAGGCTGTAATGTAAGGCATAATTCCTAAAGCAAATACTCCAGCACGTGCAAAAGCACCACCTACAAACAAGTTAAACAGCCCAAGAAGGTCTGTTGCCTGACTAGTTTGGTCAACCAATTGTGAAGCATCAACTCCTGGTAGAGTTATATAACTTCCTGCTCTATATACCATTAGTATTCCAAGGGTATATAAAATTCTTTGCTTTAGCTCTTCAATTTTGAAGATATTTTGAAAGTTTTCTATCAGGCTCATTCGAATTTTGTTGATTTAACTATTTTGTTAATTCAGAAAATGATCCACCGGTTGCTTTAATTTTTTCAGCTGCAGTTAAACTAATTTTATGTGCTTCAATAGAAACAGCTTTAGTTAGTTCACCAAAACCTAAAATTTTTACCAATGTATTTTTTCTGACTAATCCTGCGTCAACCAAATCTGCTAATGAAATGGAATCTGTTAACTTACCATTCTCAATTGCTTCATTTATTTTACTCAAATTCAGGGCTTGGTAAGCTACTCTGAAAGGATTTTTAAAGCCAAATTTAGGAGCTCGTCTTTGTAAAGGCATTTGACCGCCTTCAAATCCGATTTTTTTAGAAAAACCAGAACCAGCTTTTTGTCCTTTGCGACCTCTACCAGACTCTTGACCTAAACCAGATCCCTCACCACGACCGCGTCTTTTAGCAGTTTTTTGATTAGGAATTGGAGCGGTTATATTATGTAATTTCATTGTCGGTCTTAATTAAATGTTAACCTTGAAAAACTTTTTTAAGAGAAACACCTCTACGAGCTGCGACTTCAGATGGATCTTCTAACTGTTTTAAAGCATCAATTGTAGCTTTTACAACGTTGTGAGGATTCGATGAGCCTAGTGATTTAGATAAGATATTATGAATACCTGCGCTATCTAATACAGCTTTTACAGCACCACCTGCAATTACTCCAGTACCTTCTGCAGCTGGAACTAAGAGAACTCTGCCGGCACCACATTTTCCAACAACAGCGTGAGGAATAGTTCCGCCTTTAGCAAGTGGAACTCGGATTAATGATTTACGAGCATCATCAACACCTTTTGAAATTGCATCGGTTACTTCGTTTGCTTTTCCCAAACCGTGACCTACAACTCCGTCTTTATTACCAACAACAACAATAGCGTTGAAGCTAAAACGGCGACCGCCTTTAACAACTTTAGCTACTCTGTTAATGTGAACCAAACGATCTTCAAGATTTAATTCGTTTGCTTTAATGTTATAGACTTTTCTTTTTCTTGGCATACGTATAACTGATTAAAACTGAAGTCCACCGTTTCGGGCAGCATCAGCGAGGGCTTTAACTTTTCCGTGATATTTGTAACCGCCACGATCGAAAACTACTGAACTGATACCGGCTTGAACAGCTTTATGAGCTAATTTTTCACCGACAATTACAGATTTTTCAACACCAGTTTTACCAGCAGTTAATTCTCTAATTTCTTTACCCATAGATGACTCAGATACAATCGTTATACCTTGTGTATCATCAATGAGTTGAGCATAAATGTGTTTATCACTTTTAAAAATGCTCAGACGAGGGCGCTCAGAAGTACCGGAAATAATACCTCTGATTCTTGCGCGAACTTTATTTCTTTTATCGTTTGAAGCCATAATTATAATTTATTACTTACCTGCAGATTTACCAGCTTTTTTACGAACCACTTCATTTAAGTAACGAACACCTTTACCTTTGTAAGGTTCAGGTGGTCTTAATGAGCGTATTTTTGCTGCTACTTGACCTACGATTTCTTTATCAATACCAGAAACAATAATTCTTTGCGTTTTGGCTGATTTAGTATCAACTTCTAAAGTTACTTCGCCAGGTGCTATAAAGAAGAATGGATGAGAATAACCAAGAGCTAACTCTAAGATATTTCCATTCATACTAGCTCTAAAACCAACACCGATAATTTCGAGTGTTTTACTATAACCTTGATTAACACCGATAACAGCATTTTGAAGAAGTGCTCTGTATAAACCGTGTAATGCTTTAAATTTTTTAGAGTCATCTGGTCTTTTTACCAAGATGTCATTTTCAACTTTTTCCAGTATAATTTCTGAATGGAGTTGTACAGTTAAAGTCCCTTTAGCACCTTTTACAGTTACTAAATTATTAGAATCAACAGTATAATCAACACCACTAGGAAGAGCGATAGGAAGTTTACCAATTCTTGACATGTGCTACAGTCCTTGTATTAATATACGTAGCAAAGTACTTCTCCACCTACACCATAAGTACGCGCTTCTTTATCAGTCATAACGCCTTTTGATGTTGAAATAATGGAAATGCCTAAGCCATTTTTAATTCTAGGTATCTCAGTAGAACTACTATGTTTTCTATGCCCAGGTGTTGAAACACGAACAATTTCTTTAATAGTAGGTTGACCAAGATTATCATACTTAAGAGATAAACGTAGTAAACCTTGTTTACCATCTTCGATATTCAGAAAATTCTGTATATAACCTTTATCTTTAAGAATTTTTACGATAGCCCTTTTAATTTTTGAAGCTGGAACATCAACAATTCTGTGTCCTGCTTGTTGGGCATTTCTTATTCTTGTTAGTAAATCTGCGATTGGATCCGTCATTTTTTTATTGAATTAATTACCAACTTGCTTTACGAACACCAGGAAGTTTGCCTTCTAGAGCAAGTTCTCTGAATTTTATACGAGATACGCCATAACGACCAATGTAACCTTTAGCTCTACCAGTAATAGAGCAACGGTTTTTAACACGGGTTGGACTGGCATTTCTAGGTAATTTCTGAAGACCTTCAACGTCTCCTGCCTCTTTAAGAGCTTTACGTTTTTCAGCGTATTTCTCAACTACACGTTGTTTTTTAGCGTTTCGAGCTATCCAGGATTTTTTTGCCATTACTGTTCCTTATTGTTGATTTTTCTTTTTCTTGAAAGGCATACCCAGATGTTTTAACAATGAGTAAGCTTCTTCATCAGTTTTGGCAGTCGTTACAAATGTTAATTGTAAACCATGAATTTTATCAGCCTTATCAGAATCTATTTCTGGGAAAATGATATGTTCTTGAATTCCGAGGTTATAATTTCCTCTTCCGTCAAAACTTTTATCAGGTACCCCCTGAAAATCACGTGTTCTTGGAAGTGAAAGATTTACAAATCGGTCTAAAAATTCATACATGATTTTCCCACGTAAAGTCACTTTACACCCAATAGGCATTCCTTCGCGAAGCTTAAAGTTAGAAATAGACTTTTTTGCTTTAGTTAGAACTGCTTTTTGTCCTGCTATTTGAGTTACATTATTAGCAACATCATCTAATCTTTTACGATCAGAAACGGCTTCACCAACCCCTGCATTAAGGGTAATTTTTTCCAATTTAGGAATAGCCATAACGTTAGTATAGTTGAATTCATCTTTGAGTTTAACAACTATCTCGTTTTTATAGTAAGTGTTTAATCTTGCTTCAGCCATATTATTACTTATCTAAAATTTCTCCACTTACTTTTGCGTATCTTACCCATTTTTTAGCACCATCAACTTCAATTTGCTTTCTTCCAACACGCGTTGGTTGATTTGTTGATGGATCAAGTGGAAGTACATTTGATACATGAATAGGCATTTCACGTGAAATACGACCGCCTTGAGGAAATTCCTGATTGGCTTTCTGATGTTTTACACGAATATTAATACCTTCTACTAAAACGCGTTCTTTTTTAGGGAAAACGCGTAATATTTTACCGGTTTTACCTTTATCATTTCCGGATAAGACGGAAACAGTATCACCTTTTTTAACGTGGAGTTTTGGTTGCGTATTTAATTTTCTCGACATATTGAACAAATACTTACTTGTTTAAAGTACTTCAGGTGCGAGAGAAACAATTCGCATGAAAGATTTTTCACGCAATTCTCTGGCGACCGGACCGAAAATACGAGTACCTATCGGTTCCTGATCTTTATTAATAA
>Ga0210021_1001795_pt1 | contig 19764 bp, 17 predicted proteins | sample CryGeymeta201517_FD_183981 | JGI IMG/M metagenome (GOLD analysis project Ga0210021, IMG submission 183981) | Groundwater microbial communities from Crystal Geyser aquifers in Utah, USA - Crystal Geyser metaG 2015-17 (SPAdes) (version 2) | ecosystem: Environmental > Aquatic > Deep subsurface >... | reverse complement strand
GATTCTGGTTTACATGGCCGCTGACAAGGTGCTTGGCGCCGAGCACGCCACGCTGCTGTGGACCAGCCTGAGCGACATCAAGGGTCAGCTCGACCCGACCATCATGTCGCTGGCGTTTGTTTTCTTGTTGGTGGGCTACGGCACCAAGATCGGTCTGGTGCCGATGCACAGCTGGCTGCCTGATGCGCACGCTGAAGGCCCGACGCCGGTGTCTGCCGTGCTCTCTGGCCTGTTGCTCAACGTGGCGATGTACGCGGTGTTGCGCTGCAAGGTGCTCACCGACGGCGCTGTAGGAACGCCAATAGCAGGGCAATTGATGATGGGTTTTGGCTTGGTGTCGGTGGTGGTGGCGGGCTTCTTCCTGTCACGCCAGAAGGACGTCAAACGCATGTTCTCGTATTCGTCGATCGAGCACATGGGTCTGATCACCTTTGCTTTTGGCATGGGTGGGCCGGTAGCCAATTTCGCCGGTTTGCTGCACATGACGGTGCATTCGCTGGTCAAGTCGGCGATCTTTTTCACCGTCGGCCACGCGACGCAAAAAGCGGGCACCCAGATCATGAGCGAGATCCGCGGGCTGATCAAGGTCAACCCGACCGTTGGCTGGGGTTTGATGCTTGGCGTGATGGCGATTGTGGGCATGCCGCCGTTTGGCGTCTTTGCCAGCGAATTCTTGATCATCACCACGGCCATGCGCGAGCAGCCCTGGGCGACGCCGTTCCTGTTTGTGGGCTTGGGCGTGGCGTTTGCGTCGATTTTGGCGCGCGTGCTGCCGATGGTGTTTGGCGATACCACGCTGAAACCCCTGGCGCACCCGCCGGCGCTGGTGCCGGTGTTTGTGCACCTGGCGCTGGGGTTGACGCTGGGCCTGTTTATTCCGCCTTACCTGAACGGCTGGTACGTGCAGGCGGCCAAAATGTTGGGAGGCTAGGGCATGAAGATACCTGGTCTTGACGTCGAGTTTGCGCCGCTGCCCGCACCGGTGCCGGTGTGGTACGGCACGGTGAGCGCGCAGGAGTGGTCGGCGGCGGCGGCTGCGGTGCGCGATGAAGGCGGCCGATTGGTCGCCGTGTGGGCTGGTAAAGCTATTGAAAAAGAAGCTACCAGCGCAGGTGAATCAAGGGCCGAGGCCATATTTTCTGCTTATGTCACGCTCGATGGCTTGTTTTGGCTGGTGCTACCGCTGACGCCGCAAGATGGCGTGGCGGCGTATCCTGACCTCTCAGCAGTATTCCCGGCGGCGTCGCGTATGCAGCGCGCTGCAGCTGATTTGTCGAACGTGCACGCCCGGGGCGCCAGCGACGCGCGGCCCTGGTTGAACCATGGCGCCTGGGCTGATCACAGTTACCCCTTGTTGCAGCCGATTCAAAACCTGCCCAAGCCTGATCCGCAAGCGCTGATCGACTACCCGTTTGTGCGGGTGGAAGGCGACGGCGTGCACGAGATTGCCGTTGGCCCGGTGCACGCGGGCATCATCGAGCCGGGTCACTTCCGCTTTTCGGTGGTCGGTGAAAAGGTGCTGCGACTTGAGCAACGCCTGGGCTACGCACACAAGGGCACCGAGCAGCGCATGACGCAGTTCGACCCGCTGCAAGCGCATCGGCTGGCCGGGCGCGTCTCGGGCGACAGCACGGTCGCTTACGCGTGGGGCTATTGCATGGCCCTCGAATCGGCCACGCAGACCGAGATTCCAGCAGCAGCAAAGTGGTTGCGTGCGCTGATGCTTGAGCGCGAGCGCGTGGCCAACCATCTGGGCGACCTGGGTGCCTTGGGTAACGACGCGGCGTTTGCCTTTGCGCTGGCCCAGTTCTCCCGCCTGCGCGAGGACTGGCTGCGTGGCTCCAAAGCGGCCTTTGGCCACCGGTTGATGATGGACTGCGTCCTGCCCGGTGGCGTCAAGAACGATCTGACGCGTGACCAGGCCGATGCCATGGTGCAGAGTTGCAAGACGATTGAGCAGGAAGTGCGCCGCTTGCAGGAAATCTTTGAGGCCCACGCTGGTTTGCAAGACCGGCTGATGACCACCGGTCGGGTCGAGCCCGCGTTGGCTTCCCAGCTGGGTCTGACCGGCTTGGCCGGTCGTGCCAGCAGCCAGGCCTGGGACGTGCGCTGCGACCACCCGTTTACCCCGTACGACAAGCTGGAGGTGCGCATGGCCACACACCATAACGGTGACGTGGCCGCGCGTGCACAGGTGCGCTTTGACGAAGTGTTTGAGTCGCTGCGCCTGATCCAGCGCATCTTGTGCGAACTGCCCAACGGCGCGTTCCAGACCGAGGTGCGTCTGCCAGCGCAGGCCTGCCGCGGTATGGGTTGGGTGGAAGGCTGGCGTGGTGAAATTCTGGTGGCGCTGGAACTCTCCGATGCGGGCCAGGACAAGCGCATCGTGCGCTGCCACCTGCATGACCCGTCGTGGCAGAACTGGCCGGTGCTGCAGCACGCCGTCATGGGCAACATCGTCGCCGATTTTCCCTTGATCAACAAATCGTTTAACCTGAGCTATTCGGGGCAGGATCTATGAGGCACCTCGCATGATCTGGAAAGTGGTTCAACAGATCGCCAAGTCGGGCATTCGCACCGAGCCAGCGCCTGATATCGGCGCTGACGCGCAAGCCGAGGCCTCGCGCATCCAGGCCGAGTTGCTCGACATCCTGGGTCAGGCGCTGACTATCCGCGAAGTCGACGCCGGGTCGTGCAACGGCTGCGAGCTGGAGATCAACGCGCTGGGCAACCCGTACTACAACCTCGAAGGTCTGGGCATCCGCTTTGTCGCCAGCCCGCGCCATGCGGACATGCTTCTGGTGACCGGCCCGGTCTCGCGCAACATGGAAACCGCGCTCAAACGCACTTATGAGGCCACGCCCGAGCCCAAGCTGGTGGTCGCGGTGGGTGACTGTGCCTGTGACGGTGGCCTCTTTGGCGAAAGCTACGCCACCTGCGGCCGGGTCGCCAACGTCATCCCTGTGGACGTCACCGTGCCGGGCTGTCCGCCACCGCCGCTTGACATCCTGCGCGGTATTTTGACGGCTGTGCGTCGACGGGTGAGTTAGTTTTGTCGGCACATTGCGTGTAGCGGTGGATGGCGTGCTGATGCAATTGCCCAAGCTGTCAAGTGCCGTCGCTGCGTTGGCGTTGACATCCTGTTTGGCCGCGGCTGCAGCAGAAACTGGGAATCTGAGTTTCAAATCACTGGGCGCGGGCTGGCGCCTGGCGACCTTCCCGCAGCAAAGCATGCCGCTCACGCGCTATTCGGACGCGGTGGAAGACGGCCGCCTCGCCCTGCGCCTGGAAGCCAGGCAATCGTACAGCCCGCTGGTCAAGGCGTTCAACCCACCGATCGCGCTGACACGCCTGGCGTGGTCTTGGCGGGTGTCCCAGCAAAGTGACGCCATCGATTTGCGTACCAAGGCCGGTGACGACACTGCAGCCAAAGTCTGCGTGAGCCTGGCCTGGCCAGATGCGTGGGTGCCTTTTGTTGAGCGGCAATTGTTGTTCTTTGCGCGCGTGCGTACGGGCGAGGACCTGCCGGGTGCGACTTTGTGCTGGGTTTGGGCCGGTGACGAGGCGACGCAATCGACAGTTGTCAATGCCTATACCCGACGGGTTCGCAGTGTGGTGCTGCGCAGCCGGACCGAGGTAGGGAAAAGCTGGTTCGACGAGCAGCGCGACGTGATGAAGGATCTGCGCCAGGCGTTTGGCGATGAGTGGCCGGCTACTGCGCCTGCGCCGCGCGTTACCGCGATTTTTTTGGCAGCCGACGCAGACAATACCGCCAGCCACTCGATTGGTTGGATTGCTGCTCTGCGTTACGAGTAAAAGAAGTGCCTCAAGACCGCCACTCAAACTGTGTTCAGCGCACCCGCATGCCCGGCTGCGCGCCAACAACCGGCTCCAACACGTAAATGCCCGGGTTAGCTTTGTCGTCGGCGTGGCTGGCGGCCAGCACCATGCCTTCGCTGACGCCAAACTTCATCTTGCGCGGCGCCAGGTTGGCCATCAGCACGGTGAGTTTGCCGGTCAGGTCTTCGGGCTTGTAGCAGCTGGCGATGCCGCTGAAGACGTTGCGTGTTCGGGGTTGACCGGCTTCGTCGTGCTCGCCCGCGTCGAGTGTGAGCTGGAGCAGCTTGGTGGAGCCGGCGACCGCCTGGCAGGCGACGATCCGGGCAATGCGCAGGTCGATCCTGGCAAAGTCATCAATGCCGATGGTGGGTGCGATCGCCTCGCCACCAGGCAGTGCTTTTGCTTCAGATTGTGTAGCTTGCTGCGCTTGTTCCGTATGGGCTGGAGGCTCAAACAATGCATCAAGCTGTTTGGCGTCGACGCGCTGCATCAGGTGTTGGTAGCTGTCGATCACGTGCCCTGCAGGCAGGGGGTGGCTGATGTTTGCAAAGCTCAGCGGCGCGATGTTCAGGAAACGTTCCACCTGCGCCGCCAGTTCGGGCAACACGGGTTTGAGGTAGCAGGTGAGGATGCGAAACGCCTTGATGCACACCGTGCAGACGTCCTGCAGGCGCGCAGTCTGATCGGGGTGCTTGGCCAGATCCCAGGGCTTGTTGACGTCGACATAGGCGTTGACGCGGTCGGCCAGCAGCATCGTCTCCTTGAGCGCTTTGGCGTACTCTCGTGCCTCGTACAAACCGGCAATTGCGCCCGCCTGCGCGCGCAGCTCGTGCAACAAAGCGGCTCCTTCCTCGCCGACGGCACCAAGTTGCCCGCCAAAACGCTTGCTGATGAAACCTGCGGCGCGGCTGGCAATGTTGACAAACTTGCCAATCAAATCGCTGTTGACGCGGGCCATGAAATCGTCGGCATTGAAATCGATGTCTTCGTTGCGGGCGCTGAGCTTGGCAGCCAGGTAGTAGCGCAGCCATTCGGGGTTCATGCCCAGCTTGAGGTATTTGAGCGGATCCAGGCCGGTGCCACGGCTCTTGCTCATTTTTTCGCCGTTGTTCACCGTCAAAAAGCCGTGCACAAAGACGTTATCGGGTGTTTTGCGACCGCTGAAATGCAGCGTGGCGGGCCAGAACAGGGTGTGGAAGGTGACGATGTCTTTGCCGATGAAGTGGTATTGCTCTAGCTCGGGGTTGGCCATGTAAGCGTCGTAATCGATGCCGCGCTTGGTGCACAGGTTTTTGAGGGATGCCAGGTAGCCAATGGGCGCGTCTAGCCACACATAAAAGTATTTGCCTGGCGCGTCGGGGATTTCAATGCCAAAGTAGGGCGCATCGCGGCTGATGTCCCAGTCGCCCAGGCCTTCGCTGGTCGTGCCATCGGGGTTGGTGCGCACGGTGAACCATTCCTTGATTTTGTTGGCCACCTCGGGCTGCAGTTTGCCGTCTTGCGTCCAGGTTTCCAGAAACGCCACGCAGCGCGGGTCTGAGAGCTTGAAGAAAAAGTGTTCCGAGCTTTTCAGCTCGGGCTTGGCCCCTGACAGCGCAGAGTACGGGTTGATCAAATCGGTGGGTGCATAGACCGCGCCGCAGTGCTCGCAGTTGTCGCCGTACTGGTCTGCTGTGTGGCACTTGGGGCATTCGCCTTTGATAAACCGGTCTGGCAAGAACATGTTTTTTTCGGGATCAAAAAACTGTTCGATGGTGCGTGACTCGATCAGCGTGCCGTCTTTGTTGTCGCGCAGGCCGCGGTAGATGGCTTGCGCCAGTTCATGGTTTTCGGGCGCGTCGGTGCTGTGCCAGTTGTCAAAGCTGATGTGAAAACCGTCCAGGTATTGCTGGCGACCGGCGGCAATGTTGGCGACAAACTGCTGCGGGGTCATGCCCGCTTTTTCGGCGGCGATCATGATTGGCGCGCCGTGGGTGTCGTCAGCGCCGCAAAAGTCCACCTTGTTGCCCATCATTCTTTGATAGCGCACCCAGATGTCGGCCTGGATGTACTCCATGATGTGGCCGATGTGGAAATTGCCGTTGGCGTAGGGCAGGGCGGTGGTGACGAAGAGTTGGCGTGGCATGAGGCGGGGTCTTTCTGGAACAGCTTGTGATTTTACGGGGCGCCCGCGCAAGCAGGTGGGGCCTGGTGCGATTCAAAGAGCTGGGCCGATGCGCGCTTGACGGTGGTCGATGAATCAGCCGGGCGATGCGCTTTGCTACGTGTCCCCCGGCCTTCGGCCTCCTCCTTGACCTCCGCAAAGCGCATCACCCGACTGATTTGGCGCAGTTGCGGGTGGGCTGACAGAGGGAATTCATGAACAGCTTGGTTTGACCTGATGTGATGACTTTTCGCGATGACGCAACGCCTTGAATCGTGCCCGGTGGAGCCGAACGCGCAAGCCAAAGCGCTTTAGCGCAGGCGCAGCGGGTCGCGCCGACGCTCAGGGTGACGCGCTGGCAAGGTGGTATCCGCCGTGGTGTTGAGGCGGGCCTGCGGGTCGCTCCAGCCAAAAAACCGGCACACCTCGGCGCGCTGGCGCATCGTGTCGTCGTGTCCCAGTGTGATCAGCGCGTTGGTGTAGCCGGGTTCGAACAGCAGGTAGCTGGCCAGTGCCGACCCTTTGCCGTTGGCGGTTTCAGCCGAGACGCCAACGCCACCGAGCAGTGATCGCACGGCTGACGGCAATTCGTCGATGTGTTCGGCGGCAATGCTGTCGAGCTGCTGTGAGGGCGAAATCACCAACAGCTCGACCGGGCGCAGGTTGCTGGCGTCGCGCAGTCCCGGCGGTACCAGGCTCAGGGTCTGGTTGATGCGGCGAATGCGTTCGACGTCGACCGAGAGCGCGTCCAGGAAAATGTTGGCCAGCGCATGACCGGCAATTTGTGCCACCGACGGGTACTGTCCCGCAGTCGGCATAGTGCCGTCCCTCTTGGCCTCATGCAAGCGGCCCGCGCCCACCACCAATACGCGCTGTGCACCTAAATGAATAGCAGGTGCAATCGGCGCAGACTGGCGCATCGAGCCATCGCCAAAATAGCTGGTCGCCCCGCCCAGTTGCAGCGGCATGGCCGGGAAAACAAACGGGATCGCACTCGACGCCAGCAAATGATCATGGCTGATGGGGTCGCGCAGGCCGCGCCGCTGCGAGCGCGCCCACGGTTTCAGGTTGTCGCAGCCGTCAAAGAAAGTGATGTGCTCGCCCGTGCTGTAGCTTGATGCGGTCACCGCCAGTGCGTGCAGATGGCCGCTTTGTACCAGGCCGGGCAGTCGCTCCAGTGGCACCATCGTGTGCAACAGTTCAGCCAGCGGGCTGTTGTCGAGCAGCGATTTGGGTTTGACGCGCCGCCATTTGGCGATCAGCCAACCCAGCGACAGCAGCGTGACCCACTTGGCGCCGGTACGAAACATGCTCAGCGAATCGGCAAGGTAAACCTGGTCAGCGTGGAAATTGCGCCAGACACCGGCGATGGTGGCGACCGTGCGTTCAAATTGATCCGAGCCACAGGCCAGCGCGGCAGCGTTGATGGCACCAGCCGACGTGCCACCGATGATGGGGAATGGGTTTGGGCCGTGCTGCTCGCCGCACGCGCGTCGCAATTCGGCGATGGCTTCGAGCACACCCACTTGATAAGCCGCGCGGGCGCCACCGCCAGTCAACATCAGTGCGTTGAGCTGGGTGTCAGTTCGCGGCCATTCTGAGGGCGCAAAGGATTCGTCGGCCATGCCTGATTATGCGCAAGCCAGGGCGCTGATATTGACTCCTCTGGCGTGCAATCGGGTAAACCCCGATTCGCATGCTGGCGCCGGGGACATTGTGCTGTTGGCTAGACTCGGCGTTTTCGGAGAAACCCATGACTGTGACAGAACAAGCCCTGCAAGATGCGCTCAAAAGCGTGATCGACCCCAACACCGGACGCGATTTTGTGTCTACCAAAGCGCTCAAAAACCTCAGCATCAGCGGCGGCGACGTCGCTTTTGACATTGAGCTGGGCTACCCGGCCAAGAGCCAGACTGCCAACTTTCGCAAGGACCTGATCACCGCTGCCAAAAGCGTGGCCGGTGTGGCCAATGTGTCGGTCAACATCACCAGCAAAATCACCGCCCACGCGGTGCAGCGTGGCGTGGCCTTGTTGCCCAAGGTCAAAAACATTGTGGCCGTGGCCTCGGGCAAGGGTGGCGTGGGCAAGAGCACCACCGCCGTCAACCTGGCGCTGGCGTTGGCCGCCGAGGGTGCCAGCGTGGGCATTCTGGATGCCGACATTTACGGCCCCAGCATTCCGATGATGATGGGCATTGAGGGCCGCCCCGAGAGCGTTGACGGTCAGACCATGGAGCCGCTGGAAAACTATGGTGTGCAGGTCATGTCGATCGGCTTTTTGGTGGCGCAAGACGAGGCCATGATCTGGCGTGGTCCGATGGCCACCCAGGCGCTGGAGCAGCTGCTGCGCCAGACCAACTGGAAAGATTTGGACTATCTGATTGTGGACATGCCCCCGGGCACCGGTGACATTCAGCTCACGTTGTCGCAAAAAGTGCCCATGACCGGAGCGGTGATCGTCACCACGCCGCAAGACATTGCACTGCTGGATGCGCGCAAGGGCATCAAGATGTTTGAGAAAGTGGGCGTGCCGATTCTGGGCATTGTGGAAAACATGGCGGTGCACGTGTGCAACAACTGCGGCCATGTGGAACACATTTTTGGCGCCGATGGTGGCAAGAAAATGGCCACTGAATACAGCATGGACTATCTGGGTGCCTTGCCGCTGGCCATGCACATCCGCCTGCAAGCCGATAGTGGCAAACCCACCGTGGTGTCTGACCCCGATGGCGAGGTGGCGGGTCTGTACAAAGCCGTGGCGCGCAAGGTGGCGCTGGCGATTGCAGCCAAGAACAAAGACTTCTCCAGCAAGTTTCCGTCGATCAAGATTTCCAAGGAAACCTGAGTCAAACACGTCAATTGCCAGACACTTTTGACGTGTGGCATGCCTGTAGGATATACTTCTTAGGACGTATATCCACATAGGGGTCGATCATGCAAGTCGCTAAATGGGGAAACAGCCTGGCGGTGCGCCTGCCTGTTGCGTTGGTGCAAGAGCTGGGCATTGCCGACGGTGATGAACTGGTGCTGCAACCGCTGGCCAGAAAGCCAGAGCAGGCTGCCCGCGTGAGTGTTGCGCGCCAACTGAGCAAACTAGAGCAATTGCAGGCGCAGCGCCGGTTTCGTGCCCCTTGGCCTGCGAATTTTTCTTTTGATCGCGACGAGGCCAATGCGCGGTGAAAACGTTCATTGACACCAATGTGCTGATCTACTGGGTGGATGACAGCGCACGCGCAGACCGGGTTGAGCAATTGTTGGCGCAGCAGAGCGTCATCAGCGTGCAGGTGCTCAACGAATTTGCCAATGTGTTGCGTAAAAAGCGTGCCATGCCCGTGGCCGATATTCAGACGCTCAGCGATACCTTGATTGAGGTGTGTGAGGTGCATGATGTGCGTGTTCGCACGCACCAGTTGGCTCTGGGTTTAATGATCCGTTACAACTTTTCTTTGTACGATGCCAATATCGTTGCCGCTGCCGGTTTGAGTGGCTGTGAGGTGTTGTACAGCGAGGACATGCAGGACGGGCTCAACGTGAAATTGCCTGATTTTTCCACCGGAAACACTTTGAGCATTCGCAATCCGTTTCGGAGTTGATTTGTGGCGCGGTTGTCAGGCGATCCGTTTGATAATCTCGCCACCATGCAACCAGCTTTTTCCTCAACGGTGACACTTGCCACGCCTGTACAACTGCGCGCCAGCGCGCGCCCCAATCGTCGCGTCAACCAACTCAAAGGCCGCCCAGTCGATGCCCAAGCGCTCGCTGACGTGCGCACGCTCATCGGCGTAGCGCCCAAAGATGGCCACCCGCGTGACCTGCTGATCGAACACCTGCACCGGCTCAACGACCATTACCGCGCCCTGTTTGAACGCCATCTGGTGGCGCTGGCCGCCGAGATGCGCCTGCCGGTGGCTGAGGTATTTGAGGTGGCCAGCTTCTACCACCACTTTGACGTGTTGCGCGATGATGAGGTGGCACCCGCCCTGACGGTGCGGGTGTGCGACAGCATCAGCTGCGCCATGGCCTGTTCCAGGGATTTGCTGAAAACGCTGGACGGCACACTGGGCGAGGGCGTGCGCGTGGTGGCTGCGCCCTGCATGGGCCGCTGCGAGCAAGCGCCTGCGGTGCTGGTGGGTCAGCAGGCAGTGACCCAGGCCACGCCAGCGTCTGTGCAACAGGCGGTGCAAGCGGTTTTGACTTATAAAGAAAATAGGCCTCTAGCCCTTGATGGAAAAGCGCAAGAAGCTATAGAGTTTGCAGCATACGAGGCTTATCGCGCGCAAGGTGGTTACGCCTTGGCTGCCGCTGTGGTTAACGGTGAAGAGAGCGCCGAGGCGGTGCTGGCGGCGCTGGAGCGCTCGCACCTGCGCGGCTTGGGGGGTGCGGGCTTTCCCACTGCGCGCAAGTGGCGCACCCTGCTGGCGCACCCGGCCCCCAAAATGCTGGCGGTGAACCTGGACGAGGGCGAGCCCGGCACCTTCAAAGACCGCTACTACCTGGAGCGTGACCCGCACCGCTTTCTGGAAGGCATGCTGATTGCCGCGCAGGTGGTGGGCACCGAGGCCTGCTACATCTATTTGCGTGACGAATACCATGAGCTGCGCGCCATGCTCACGCGCGAGATTGAGGCGCTGGAGGACAACCCGCCGTGCCCGCTGCCGCGCATTGTGCTGCGCCGGGGCGCGGGGGCTTACATCTGCGGAGAAGGCTCGGCCATGCTGGAAAGCCTGGAGGGCAAACGCGGCGAGCCACGCCTGCGCCCGCCGCACCTGGCTGACAAGGGCCTGTTTGGCCTGCCCACGCTGGTGCAAAACTTTGAGACGCTGTACTGGATTCGTGACATTCTGGACAAAGGTGCTGACTGGTTTGAGCACCTGGGCGTGCATGGCTATGGTGGCCTGCACAGCTACAGCGTCAGCGGCCGGGTGCGCTTGCCCGGCATGAAGCTGGCACCCGCGGGCATCAGCGTGCGCGAACTCATTGACCAACATTGCGGCGGCATGGCCGAAGGCCACGAGTTGTATGCCTATCTGCCAGGTGGCGCGTCGGGCGGCATTTTGCCCGCCAGTCTGGCGCACATTCCGATGGACTTTGATTCGCTGCAAGCCTATGGCTGCTTCATGGGTTCAGCCGCGGTGATTGTGCTCAGCCAGCACGACCGCGCACGGGATGCAGCGCTGAACGCGGTCGAATTCTTTGCCCTTGAGAGCTGTGGCCAGTGCACACCCTGCCGCGTGGGCACGGTGCGGGCGGCAGCGTTGATGCACGCGCCTGTGTGGGACAACGCCGCGTTGGATGACTTGACCGAAGTGTTGGCCGAAGGCTCCATCTGCGGGCTGGGGCAAGCTGCACCACACCCGATTCGCTGTGTACAGCGCTACTTTGCACACGAAATAGGCGGTGCGGTATGAGCGGCGTGACGATCGAGCTGGATGGCCGCAAGGTTCAGGTGCAGCCGGGCTTGAGCATCTTGCAAGCTGCGGCCAACTGCGGTGTGGAGATACCTCACCTGTGCACCTGCGACGGGCTTCGCACAGAGGGCAATTGCCGCAGCTGCCTGGTGGAAGTGCAGGGCGAACGCAACCTGGTTGCCAGCTGCAGTCGCAGCGTCAAACCTGGCATGGTGGTGCAGATCAATAGCCCGCGCGCGGTGAAGAACCGGGCCCTGGTGCTGGAGCTGATGCTGTCGGATTTGCCGCAAGGGGGTGACTACGGCGAACTGAGCACTGCGGCAGCGCAGGCCGGTGTCACGGTGCGCCCGGCGCTGCAGGCGCAGCGTGCGCCCGCACCCCATGCGCACGACGCCTCCCACCCCGCCATGCAAGTCAACCTGGATGCTTGCATCCAATGCACCCGCTGCGTGCGTGCTTGTCGAGAGTCGCAGGTCAACGGCGTGATTGGTCTGGCTGGCCGTGGCGCGGACACACACATCGTGTTTGACCTGTCTGACCCCATGGGCCTGAGCAGCTGCGTGGCCTGTGGCGAATGCGTGCAGGCTTGCCCCACCGGCGCCATCAGCGCCAAGCCGCTGGCCAGTGCAACGCACGAAACAGCTGAAGCATTCGGCACAAAACCCGGGCAGTGTGTCAGATTCAATGCTCAGGACAAAACCGTGGACTCTGTTTGCCCGTATTGCGGGGTCGGCTGCTTGCTGACCTACCACGTCCAGGACAACAAAATCATCAGCGTCGATGGCCGTGACGGCCCGGCCAACCATGGCCGCCTGTGCGTCAAGGGGCGCTATGGTTTTGATTACATCCACCACCCGCACCGCCTGACCCAGCCGCTGATTCGCCGCAGCGATGTGCCTAAAGACGTGAACGTGTCGCGCGCGCCCGAAGACTGGGCACAAGTGTTTCGCCCAGCCAGCTGGGACGAAGCGCTGGACGTGGCTGCTGGTGGTCTGAACGCCTTGCGTGACCAGTTTGGCCCGAAAGCGCTGGCCGGTTTTGGCAGCGCCAAAGGCAGCAACGAAGAGGCCTATTTGTTCCAGAAACTGGTGCGCACCGGCTTCGGTTCCAACAACGTCGACCACTGCACCCGTCTGTGCCATGCCAGCAGCGTCGCGGCCTTGCTCGAAGGCCTGGGCTCGGGCGCGGTCAGCAACCAGATCAACGATGTGGCGCATGCCGACTTTTGCCTGGTCATCGGTTCCAACACCGCCGGCAACCACCCGGTGGCGGCCACCTGGATCAAAAACGCTGCCCAGCGTGGCCTGAAACTGGTGGTGGCCGACCCGCGTGGCACCGACCTGGACCAGCACGCCTGGCGCACCCTGCGCTTCAAGCCCGACACCGACGTGGCCCTCATCAACGCCATGCTCTACACCGTGTTTGACGAAGACCTGATCGCCCACGACTTCATTGCCCACCGTGTGGACAACGCAGAAGCTGTGCGTGCTGCCGTGCAGCCCTTTGCGCCTGAGGACATGGCCCCGGTGTGCGGCCTGCCGGCTGCCACCATCCGCGAGGTGGCGCGCGCCTATGCCAATGCCAAGTCGGCCATGATCTTCTGGGGCATGGGCGTGAGCCAGCACACCCACGGCACTGACAACGTGCGCGCGCTGATCGCGCTGTGCATGGTCTGCGGCCAAATCGGCAAACCGGGCAGCGGCCTGCACCCGTTGCGCGGCCAGAACAACGTGCAAGGCGCCAGCGACGCGGGTTTGCTGCCGATGATGTTCCCCAACTACCAGCGCGTGGCCGACCCGCAGGCACATGCCTGGTTTGAGTCGTTCTGGGGCACGCCCTTAGACAAGCAGCCCGGCTACACCGTGGTCGAGATCATGAACAAGGCGCTGGCTTCTGATGCTGACCCGCACAAGGTGCGCGGCATGTACATCCAGGGCGAAAACCCGGCCATGAGCGACCCCGACCTGAACCACGCCCGCCATGCGCTGTCCAGCTTGAGCCACTTGGTGGTGCAAGACATCTTTTTGACCGAAACCGCCTGGTTGGCCGACGTGGTGCTGCCCGCCACCGCCTGGCCAGAAAAAAATGGCACGGTCAGCAACACCGATCGCATGATCCAGATGGGCCGCCAGGCGATTGACCCGCCCGGCGATGCCCGCGCGGACTTGTGGATCATCCAGCAAATCGCCCAGCGCATGGGGCTGGACTGGCATTACAGCGGCGCGCACCATGGCGTGGCCGAGGTGTATGAAGAAATGCGCCAAACCATGCCCGGCGTGCTGGGCGGCGTGTCGTGGCAGCGGCTAGACGATGAGAGCAGCGTCACCTACCCCTGCCCGCGTGCCGACGACCCTGGCCAACCCACCGTGTTTCTGGACCGCTTTCCCACTGCCAACGGTCGCGCGCGATTGGTGCCGACCACCCTCTCACCTGAGTTTGAACAGCCCGACCTTGACTTTCCCTTGATTCTGATCACCGGCCGCCTGCTGGAGCACTGGCACACCGGCAGCATGACGCGCCGCGCCAGCGTGCTGGACGCGCTGGAACCCAGCGCCATGGCCAGCGTCAATGCGCAAGAACTCAAGCGCTGGGGGCTGCAAGCCGGCGACACCGTGCGCCTGCGTACCCGCCGTGGTGCGCTGGAGGTGGCACTGCGCCAGGACGACGGCACGCCCGATGGCGCGGTGTTCATGCCGTTTGCGTTTATCGAGGCAGCGGCCAACCTGCTGACCAACCCGCTGCTCGACCCGGTGGGCAAAATCCCGGCGTTCAAGTACTGCGCGGTGGCGCTGGAGCGGGTCGGTTGATTGCCTTTTTTGGCGTTGGTTCAGGTGCCCCGGCGTGACACAATGAGCACATTGTCTTGAGGAGGACGGTTCTATGCGCTTAACTTCTATGGTGTTTGTACTCGCGAGCATTTTTTATTCTGCGTTGTGCTGGGCGCAGTCAAGTGCGGTGATACATCCCACTCGATTGCAAGACGTGCGCAATGCCAAGAAGGTTCGGGTGTGTATCTGGCCTGACTATTACGGCATCACCTACCGAAATCCCAAGACCCAGCAGCTGACAGGCATTGACGTGGACATGGCACAAGCATTGGCCAAAGACTTGGGGGTCAAGCTTGAATTTGTAGACAGTTCGTTTTCGAAGCTGGTCGAAGATGTGACCCAAAACCGCTGTGATGTAGCGATGTTTGCCATTGGCATCACGCCACAGCGCCAAGCCAAGTTACGCTTTACCCAGCCGTATCTGGCCAGTGATATTTACGCCATCACCAGCAAGGCGAATCGTCGCATCAAGACCTGGGCGGATATCGATCAAGCCGGGTCGGTGGTGGCCATTGTGAAGGGCACCTTGCATGAGCCCATCATGCGGGATCGCCTTAAAAATGCCAAATTGATGGTCCTCGACACGCCTTTTGCGCGTGAACAAGAGGTGCAGTCGGGTCGTTCGGATGTGTTCATGACGGACTATCCCTATAGCCAGCGCTTTTTGACCAATGCCGACTGGGCCCGGTTGGTGACACCAGATTCGGTCTATCACATTACGCCTTATGCATACGCAATGGCTCCAGGGGATGATGTTTGGCATACCAGGCTGGAAAAATTTGTGACTGATGTCAAACGTGATGGACGGCTACAGACTGCCGCCAAGCGACATCAACTTGAGCCTATTTTGGTGCGTTAATGGAGACACGGCAGCGAGACGGGCTGCGCTTTTTCCTGGCGATGGTGGTGTTTTTGGCCGCCGTTGCGGCAATGACCAGTTACAGCTTGTGGCTGTTGCGCAGTGATGCGGTGCATAGCAGTTTGAATGCTTCGGCGCTGATGGCACGTAGTTTTGAAAATTTCCTTACTCAAACGATCAGTGCCACCGAGTTTTCGACGACCAATGCCGCCAATCAAGGTAGCGCCCGTACCAGCGCGGCCCATATGGGCGCTGAATTCACCCAGTTGTTGCGTCAAGCACCCCATCTGAGGTCTTTGTCGGTGCTGGATGCGCAAGGCCGCATTGTGGTGAGCTCGAATCCTGCCAATTTGGGGCTAAGCGTCACAACGCAAGATTACTTGCCTTTGGTGCAGCAGGGGCAAGCAGCTTTGCGCATTGGTAAACCCTGGTTGGGTCGCGATTTTCATGAGACGGATGCATCGGGCGCTACCAGCCTGATCCCCGTCCTGTACCCTTTGGAAGAGGCCGATGTCCTGAGACATTTGGTGGCCGGATTTAACCCTGATTTTTTCGTCAACCACATGCTGCAACAGGTTGATGAGAAAGTTGGCGTGGTTGAGATTTTTCGCCTGGACGGTCTTTTACTGATGAGCACCCGGTTTCAAGGCCAAGGTGCGATGCCGCATTCAGATGATGTGGCAAAGCTGAAACTTGGTGAGCGTGAATTTGGACAATTTGAGAGCACATTCAACAATGGACAAGTGATGTTGACCGCATTTCGGGTGTCTTCTTTGTATCCGTTTGTGGTGGTGTCGCACTTGCGCCGTGATGTGGCATTGGAGCGGTGGCACACCGAAGTTCAGGCTATTTTGTGGGTGGTTGTACCTTCGGTCATTTTGGTGCTTGTGGTTGCCGTGGTTTTGTACCGCCGCCAGCGACTGTTCAAGGCGCAGCAAGCCGAATCGCAGCGTTTGCAACGCATCAATGCAGCCTGTGTGTTTGACAATTCACGCGAGGGCATCATCATTGCTTCTGCTGAAGGGCGAATCATTGATGTGAATGCCGCTTTTACGCGCATCACCGGCTACAGCCGTGCCGAGGCTATTGGTAAAAATCCCCGCATGCTCAGCTCGGGTCGGCAAGACAAAGCGTTTTATCAAAAGATGTGGCAAGAACTTAAGACTAACGGCCATTGGAGTGGTGAGCTCTGGAATCGGCGCAAAGATGGCGAGGTGTACGCCGAAATCCTCACTATCAGCGCGGTGTCGGATTCGGTCGGCACAGTGCAGCAGTATGTGTCGGTTTTCACCAATATCACCGCAATGAAAATCTATCAAACCGAACTGGAACACATTGCGCGCTTTGATGCCCTGACCAATTTGCCGAACCGGATTTTGCTGGCTGACCGCTTGCAGCAAGCCATGAGTCAGGCGCAGCGACGTCAAAGTCTGGTGGCCGTCGTTTTTATTGACTTGGACGGTTTCAAAGCAGTCAATGACACGCATGGTCACGAAGCCGGTGACCTGGTACTGACCACGGTCTCAAGCCGGATGCGCGCAGCACTGCGTGATGGCGATACGCTGGCGCGCAATGGTGGTGATGAATTTGTTGCTGTTTTAGTAGATTTGTTATGTAGGGACGATGCCATGCCGTTGCTGGTTCGGCTGCTGGCAGCCGCTGCTGAGCCGGTTGCCTTTGCGGACATGCGATTGCAAGTGTCCGCCAGTTTGGGGGTCAGTTTTTACGAGGCACAACAAGCGACCAGCATGGACGATTTGTTGCGTCAGGCCGACGCTGCCATGTACCAAGCCAAGCAAGCTGGTAAAAATCGGTACGCGATCTACCAAGCAGCGTGTGCATCTGAAATGCAGAAGACTTTGGTGTCCACGTAAGCCGCCAAAACGCTATTTATTAAATAGCTGGATATGCATACTCGGTATGCTCTGCAGGGGTATTTTCTAGAAAATGGAGCGGACGACATCAAAGTTGCCAATGCTTGCCCTGCATGGGGCGGTCACGCACAGGCCACACTGGGCAAAGCATTTGCACCACTTCCATCAGGCTTAACCATTCGACGATGGGGTCGATGCCAGATGAGCTGCCAAGCGGCAGCTGAAATGGCACACCCGCCTCGCGCACCAGCACCGCATCGGCATCGGCATGATTTAGCGCCACTTCAGCAGTTGAAGGGGTGTTATCCGAGAAGTTCATTGAGGAGTTCTGCTTTGTTGAACAGGGTAAAGCACTGGCGCTGGTGCGCGACCACGGCCAAGCCGCCAATCAAAGCGGGTGCTGTGTTGTTGCGCGGATCATAGCGTCGGCTTTGGTCTTTGGCGCTCTGGAACTGTGGGCTTGGTCGAGAGCGTTACCATGGTGTGACCATGCCGGAGAGCGCCATGACCGTTACCACTTCACTCAAATTGCCAAATGCCTTGAAGGCCACCATTGCCCAACTGGCAGCGTTGGAAGCCAAGACCGTGCACGCCTTGATGGTAGCTGCCTTGCAAACTGCGATGGACGATGTGCTGGCACGCGCCCAAGGCGGCAAGCCAAGCGCACCCAACGTCGTGCCGTTTGACCCCAGCCGCCCCATGCGCAAGGCATGAACGCGCTGGTCCTCGCCGAGCGCGCCTTGGCTGATCTGCAACGGCTGGCTGATTTCTTGTGGGCATCCAATCCCGACGCCGCGCAGGCCACGGCCGGCATTATTTTTGAAGCGCTTGAAGTCTTGGTGCACAGCCCCGAGATTGGACGAAAAGTGCGCTTTGGTCATCGTGAATTGGTGATCTCGCGCGGCCACACCGGTTACCTGGCCTTGTAGAAATTTCTGCCTGTCACGGCGCAAATGCTGGTGCTGGCGCTGCGCCATCAGCGCGAGGCGGGGTACAAAGCTTGACGGAAGATACAGCGTCAATCCGGTAACCTATTTTTGATCAAGACACGCTGGTGCTGGGCGAGGCACGCGGCTATGCCAATGTGTTTTACCGCGACCACTTTGCCTGGAAAAACAAAGCCCCTGGCAAGAACCTGGACGCAGCGCTCAAACAGCTGCTGACCTAAAGTCTGGCTCTAACGTCCATGTTCAACAAGGACACCCCACCAAAGCATGAAATATGCGTGCCCTGCGTAGGGCGGGTTTCAACCCGCCATGGCCGACTGAAGTCGGCCCTACGACACGCCATTCTTGTCGGCTGTGGGCGTTGTTTCACGTTAAGGGCTAGACCAGCCCGAAAACTTGCCCTGCTGCCCGTGCGCATGTTTGAAGGCCTGGTAGCGTTCAGCATGGGGAATTTGCGATGACCATCAGGGTAATTTCAACTCATGCTGTCATCCACGGATTGATCAGCGTCAGCCCCAATCCCTCAAAGTGTTTGCTATTGCGGGTAGCCAATTGGGCCGCATTGGCCAAGCAAGCTGCAGCAATTTGCGCGTCAGCCATAGCAATGACTCTGCCCTGACTCTGTTGCTTTGCGACCAAGTCTGCATACACCGATGCGCAATTCAAATCAAACGCCAACACCCGCGCTGCAAAGTCTTGTTCCAGCATGTTTGATATAGCTTGCGCCAATTGTCTTTGGCGTGCCCCTTGTGGCATTTTGGCGATACCAAACATCAATTCGGCAGCAACCACAGATGTCAGCCACAACTCGTTCGGTACTTGTGCATCAAGCCACTGAAGCACGCAAGAGTCTGGTTGAGGGCGCAAGATTTCTGACACCACGTGGGTGTCCAGCACGATCATGCTGCACCCGAATCCAGCTTGGCAGCACGCGGCAGATCGAGCCGCTCGGGCAAGTTCAAATCAACTCCGCCGATAGCGCGAAACCGTGCATGAATGCGAGAACCCAAACCTGTCATCGGCGTTGCCGATTGCGCCATCACGTTGCGCAAGATGGTGCGCACCTCTTCTTCCATAGACCGGCCATGTGCAGCGGCAACTAGACGCAGTTGGTCTTTGATTGCGGGCTCGATATTCCGGATGGTTAATGTGCTCATAGGTCACCCCTTTATTGGTCGAATGCTGTCAATGATTGCAATGCTAGCACGACGTGTGATCGTAAATACCTGCGGCATGATTTGTTGCAATACATGTTGGCGTTGATGACAAATTGATCCACGCTGCTGAATCGGCGTGTGGGTCAATTCTTCGCTGGCTGTTAGCGCCAGAGCAACCTGCAACGCTAGGAGGCTGTCGGACTTTCGGTACATCGGCTGTAATCCGACCGCAGCGGTTCATTTTTTACCGTCTTTTTGGCCCATAGCTACGGCTATGAGCCAGCAAATCCGGCAAAAACTGCCCTCGCTAGGGTCGAATTTGGCTACGCCGCTCTTCGAGAACGCTTCGATGCCGAAAGCCCGACAGCCTCCTAGGTTGAATCACGTTTTGCAACGAATTTATCCGAGATTGTTCATTGGGGTTTGAGATGATGGCGAACAGGTTTGTGAGGCAGTTTGGCTGGCCCAGTTGATAGCCATAGCTATGCAAAGCAACCGCGTCTACCCGGCGCAGGACATGAAAGCCTTTGTGCTGGCGCGTGCCCAAGGTGGCAAACCAGGCGCACCCAACGCCGTGCCACTTGACCCCAGCCGCCCGATATGCCAGGCGTGATCCGCTGGTGCAGCGCCGTTAGCGCTTCAAGCGTTTAGCTAAACTAGCTCTTCACCAAACTCAAGAACTGCACCATGCAAGTGACCGTCATGCAA
>Ga0210021_1001781_pt1 | contig 19865 bp, 15 predicted proteins | sample CryGeymeta201517_FD_183981 | JGI IMG/M metagenome (GOLD analysis project Ga0210021, IMG submission 183981) | Groundwater microbial communities from Crystal Geyser aquifers in Utah, USA - Crystal Geyser metaG 2015-17 (SPAdes) (version 2) | ecosystem: Environmental > Aquatic > Deep subsurface >... | reverse complement strand
GACGTATTTCGAGGATTAAAATTTGAGCCCAACGCCGAAATCGGTGAAAATAGCCATTTCCGGATGGGCACTAGTTACGGGGCCGATCCTTTGTCTGATTTTGAATAAAGGCTTGCTAATTGCATTGTCTTCTAAGAAAGGAGAAACCAATGGACTTTGATGATGATGTTCACGAAGAGGCAGCAGGAGATGAAGGGAGCGCTATCGGAAGCGGCAAAGGGCTTTTAGACATTTCTGATCCGATCAATATCTCAGATCCTCGCTCAGCATATCTGTTTATGAGTGACGATGCCCAGGATGAAATGCAAGGAGATGGAAACAGATGCAGGATGAAGTGCCTCAACTGTGGAAAAATCTTCAGGGGAGATATCCTTGATCTCTGCCCCAAGTGCTCAAGTCCGAACGTCACGAGTGCGGATTAGGCCCCTTGGCATCCTTCCCCCTGCAATGTGAGGGTAGGAGGCAAAATTGTAACACGTTTCATGACAGGGATATTTCAACATTGTAACAAAGGAGTTTGTAATGTATATGCCCACCCCATCACCCGCACTAAAGAAAATCCTTTTGCCTGTCTATGGGCCTTGTCCAGCTTTCAACTCTTCATGCAAGCTCATGAGGTGGTCACCATATAACGGCCATGTGCCCAGGGGATTCTGCGGATGCACCGGGTCTTGCGAGGAAGTAAGGCTGGTCTTGATCGTGGCTGAACCGGGAGACCCACATCCGGAAGAGAACCATTCAGTGAAAGCAGGGTCTGAGGAGCTTTTTGAGGAGACATTCTGTTACTCCTACCGATGCTACAGGGAAGGCAAGGATCAGTTTCACCGAAACGTCAGGCATATACTGAATCTATGCTGGCCCGACCTTTCCTTTGATGAGCAGATGAGAAAGACCTGGATCACAGAATCCGTGCTCTGCTCCGCTTCAAGGCAATGCGGGAGTGTTCCCTCTCAGGTATGGCGGGAATGCACCAGACGATATCTCCTCCCTCAGATTGCCCTCTTCAGAAGGGCCATCATTGCCACACTGGGTTCAAAGGCCCGTGACCGAACACTCGGCATCATACCGGGAGTCTGCACTGTGAAAGCAGCCGCCCCTCCAGGCTGCAACCACAGGGGCGCAAGGCAATCATGGCAGGAGCTTGCCGGAAGCGTGCGCCTATTAAACGAACGCGGGTCTTCTCAAGCTCCAGGTCCCCATATCATTAAAGAGAACCTGATACATAGCGGGTGGGATCCTGGACTCCTGCATCCCTGAATCCCTTGATCCTCAACAGGCAACTGTCACATCGGCCGCATGCCAATCCCCCGTAAGATGGATCATAGCAACTGTGGGTGATGGAATAATCTACGCCCAGGTCAAGACCTTTTTTGATGATCTCCGCCTTTGTCATTGCGATAAGGGGGGTGTGGATTTCTATCCTTGCGCGGCCCTCGACTCCGGCCCTGGTTGCCAGGTTGGCCATTCGCTCGAAGGCATCAATGTATTCGGTACGGCAATCAGGATAGCCGCTGTAGTCAAGTATGTTCACCCCGATGAAGATATCTTCCGCCTGCAGAACCTCTGCCCAGGCCAGGGCGACGGACAGAAAAATGGTGTTTCTTGCAGGCACGTAGGTTGCCGGTATGCCTCTGCCTATCTCATGTTCGTTTCGGTCTTTTGGAACAACTATTTCGGATGTAAGGGCAGAGCCCCCGATCCTGTCAAGCCTTATGTCCATGACAAGGTGTTCTTTTACCCCCAGAAGGGCGGCCACTGTTTTGGCCGCCTCCAGTTCGACAGCATGCCTCTGTCCGTATCTGAATGAAAGGGCATAAAGATCAAAGCCCTCTGCCTTTGCAACAGCCATGGCCGTTGTCGAGTCTATCCCTCCGCTCAAAAGCACAACCGCCCTTTTCATTTAAACCTCAAAGCCTTATCTTTCCGGCAATATTACATAGTTTATCATCTAAACCCCGTGCCCGGATAGGGCACAAAGAAGGATGAAAATCGCCCCCACCCCTCCCTCCCCCGTCGAGGGGGAGGGATAAAAGGAAAGGGCACAATGAAGCATGGAATTGCCCCATGTCAAAAGCCTGCTCGACCCGGAATCCGGATGCCGGACACCGGATAGCAGGGCCCTTGAGCACATACCTTCCATCCGGACATTTTTTCCCCAGCGTGACAACTGCGGTTTTTTTTAGGCGCCCTGTTCCTGCGCATCCGGTTCATCCGGAACTATCACCATGCCTGAGCGCGCCTCCGCGCCAGAGCATTCCACAAAAGATGGTTTTTTACAACAGGTGCCGTTATATTTAAAGGGTGAGGGATACAAAGGGTAAGCATTTTCATATAAGGGAGAAAAGCAAAATTGGCGTTTCCAGACAATGGGCAAGTGCCGGTATCGAGTGCGGATGCCGCAAACCGAATAAGCCCTGAAAGGCGCAGGAGGTTCATGACTGCCGGTGGAATAATCGTCCTGGCAATCTGGATCATAACTGTCGCCCTGTGGGTCAAGAGGCTTCATACAGTGCCGTCTTCAATAAAGACGACTGTCGCGGAGGCTTCAGCACCCATTTCCGAGCCCCTCACCGAATGGATGGAGATATATCTGAAAAAAGACAAGATAGGTTATTCAGAAAGGCACATCAGCCCGGTTGGAGAGGGCTATCTTGTGCGCGAGGAAATGCTCTTGAAGCTCAATCTAATGGGCCGCGTAAGCGCCCTCAAGGCCGTCACCCAGGCAACTCTGGGAAAGGACTTCAGCCTCCAGGGTTTCCATTTTCTTTTAACATCCGGCGCTGTGCGATTTGAGGCAAAGGGAAACGTCGAGCATGAAGCGATTAGGATTACGATCGGTGAGGGTAAGAAAGGCAGAAAGACAGTCATCCCCATATCAGGGCCTGTCACGATAAGCACCGGCGTACCTGGGCTGATTAAGGGCCGAGGTCTTCAGGTAGGGCGATCCTTTTCCTTTTCCCTCTTTGATCCTTCGGTAATGGCCCAGCAGGAGGCCACCGTCAGGGTCTTAGCTAGGGAATCCATGGAGATCAAGGGTGTCAGCTACGCTGCTTTCAGGGTGGAGGGTGAATTCCTCGGGCAGAAGATGACATTCTGGCTGGATGATGAAGGAGGCGTGCTCAAGGAGGAGGGCCCGATCGGTTTAACCCTTGTCAGGGCTAGTGAGGCTGCGGCCCTTGGAGATTTTGAAGGGAGCGGCAGAGAGGATATCTACCGCCTTGCTGCAGTGCCCGTTAAAATAAAGCTGTGGCAGCCTGAGATGCTTACCTTTATTAAGCTCCGGGCAGGAGGTCTTGAGGGCGTGGCGCTTGACACCTTCGCCCTTGATTCAGGGAGGCAGTCTTTCGAAGGAGACACCATTGCCATAAAAAGAGAGAAGGTACCTGATCCATATCAACTACCCGGCCGAGTCCCTGACATGCAGGAATACCTCAAACCGGAGCTGGGGATCGAGAGCGACCACCCTTTAATAATCAAGGCTGCTGCCGGGATTGTGGGCGAGCTTCAAAGTCCAGTCAGGATAACAGTAAAGATAATGGGCTGGGTTTTTGAAAGCATAGAAAAGATGCCGGTCATGAGTGTTCCCAGCGCAATCGAGGTACTTGAAAAAAGAGTGGGTGATTGTAACGAACACGCTGTTCTTGCCGCGGCGCTTCTCCGCGCCGCAGGGATCCCGGCAAGGGTCTGCGTTGGTCTTGTCTATAAGGATTCCGCCTTCTATTACCACGCGTGGAACGAGGTCTACCTGGGTTCCTGGATCAGCATGGATACTGTTTCAAACCAGATGCCCGCAGACCCCACGCACATCAAACTTTCGCACGGAGGTCTGGACAAACAGGCATCCATTATGGGGCTGCTCGGTAAGATCAGCCTGGAGATCCTCGCCTATGGCTATGATTGAACTAATCGGCCTCACCAAAATCTATAAAGGTTTTAAGGCCGTTGACGGAATAAATCTTACAGTTGAAAGGGGAGTTTTATTCGGTTTTCTTGGTCCCAACGGGGCAGGCAAGACCACCACCATCAAGATGATGGCCGGCGTTCTCAAGCCGACAGGAGGAATGATCAGGATGAACGGGCTCGATATCGCCCGCGAACCGGAGGCTGTAAAGCAGTTCGTGGGCTTCATCCCGGACAGGCCCTTTATCCATGAAAAGCTCACAGCCAGGGAATTTCTGAATTTTGTGGCTGACCTCTACCGCATGGAAAGGGGAAGGGCCAGAGACGAGCAAATCCTGAGGCTCCTTGAGCTGTTCGAGCTTGCCGGTTGGGCCGATGAACTCATTGAAAGTTACTCCCACGGTATGAAGCAGAGGCTCGTCATGTGCTCGGCCCTTATCACGGAGCCGAAGATACTTGTGGTGGATGAACCCATGGTGGGGCTTGACCCAAGGGGTGCCCGCCTTGTCAAGACCATATTTCGAGGCCTGGTTGAAAGGGGTGTTACGATATTTTTTGCCTCATCGCGTAGTTGTGTGGGTAGCCACAAGATATGGTATAGTAGCGAAGTTACGTCAAGAGGTTTTTTTAGACGTCCCGGAGCTGGTAAGCAGGAGGCCGACGGAGAGACCTTGAGATATCTCGGAGGAGGCCTCCTGCGGTGTTTCGACTGTGCTATAAGTGATTTCTGGAGGGAGAGATGCAGGACACAGCTTTTTTCACTGAGATTCTTGGAATTACCCGTCCTTGGTTTATCTCCAAGGTGGTCTTGAGCAAAGAGAGTAAGCGAGTAGACATCTTCCTTGAGCATTCATCGAGCTTTAGATTTCCTTGTCCGCAATGTCAGAGGCTGTGCTCGGTGTATGACCACATGAGGGAGAGGCAATTTCGACATCTCAATGTCTGCCAGATGACAACGATAATTCACGTGCGTCTTCCGCGTATAGAGTGCCCTGAACATGGTGTCTTGCAGATTATCTCCGGTCTTGGGGAAGGCAATTCCAGCATGACCTATGAATTTGAGAAGCTGGTAATAGATCTGCATCGGGAGTGCAGTGTTGAAAGCGTTTGCCGGCTTCTGAATCTGGACTGGCATGGTTCCTGGGCTGTAATACAAAGGGCGGTTGAACGAGGCAAAGGCAGAAAGGCCCACAGGATACCCCAACGTCTTGGAGTTGATGAAAAGTCTTTTTCAAAGGGGCACCGCTTTGAAACGCTTGTCTATGATATTGCGGAGGCAAGGGTTGACTACGTGGGAGACAAGCGGGACCAAAAGAGTCTAGAGAACTATTATGAGCAGTTTTCCCTTGAAGAGCGCAGCAAGGTAAGCTGTGTAGCGATGGATATGTGGGACCCTTACATTGCTGCTACCAGGGCCAGTATTGCCGACGCCGGCAAGAAGATAGTCTTTGATCGTTATCATGTCATGCGACTGGTGGTGGATGCAGTGGACAAGGTTCGCAAACAGGAGCATCGGGAGCTTATGAGTGATGGCAACGACATCCTGAAGGGGACCAAGTACCTGTGGTTGTGGAATGAAGAAAACATCCCCGCCTACAGAATTGCCCAGTTTGAACAGCTCCGATCACTGGATCTTAAGGTGTGCCGAGCCCGTGCCATCAAGGACAACCTGCGTCACCTCTGGGAGTATCGACGAGAAGCCTGGGCGAGAAAATTCTTTTCCAGGTGGTATTTCTGGGCCACACACTCACGGCTTGATCCCATCATCAAGGCCGCCAAGAGTCTCAAATCCCACATCAACAATATCGTAACCTATGCCAAACATCGCATTACCAATGCGCTGGGGGAAAGCCTTAACAGCAAGATCGAGAAGGTAAAAAGGCTTGCCTGTGGCTACAGAAATCGCGACCATTACAAGACCGCTATCTACTTTCATTGCGGAGGACTTGACCTGTATCCAAGGAGAGAAAATGTTGCCTTTCAGGTCATCAGCCCATGACCACAATATATAGGGGCCTCCCATACAAATGTACGATGCCCCAAAATTAGATCTGCTTTTAGCGGGTTTAGCAAGGAAATGATAGTTGTGAAACCGTTCTTTTTGTCTTCAAGCTTTTTTTCTAAGACACTGCAAAGATTGGTAAATGGTAAACCCGTCATTAAATTTATGCTAACCATAATCAGACTATTACGTGCCCTACTTACGTAAGAGTCTATTGACTCGGCACCTTGCCTATACACATAGAATTTCCGAGCAGGGTAAAAGCCTGTAAGTCCCGAAGCTTCAACTAATTCCTGGGAAATAAATTCCAGGGCTTTTATAGGGTGGTCTGTGTCTCCCTGCTTTACCGCGACTGGGGGGATATCTGACTTGATCATCTTGATAACAGCGTCCATACTGTTATTTGCTTGGTGTTCAGCTAAAGCCGGTAATTTAGAATTTGCTATCTTGGCATCGTCAAGCCCTATGAATTCATTTAACTGCGCAGTTATTTTCATAAAGTTTTCTGGTCCTAAAACTATCTTGGCCTGGTCATCTGCTGAACTCTGCTGAGATGAAAACATTATTTCAAATATTGTTTTGATTGTGCCTGCACTTAGTGTCCTCAGATTACTGAATTGGTTTTTGATAATGCCTTGAACAAAATCTCCGGTTCCAACTGCCAGCACTTTGATGTTTTCAATAGGCATATTGAGATATCGATTTGCATAGAGAATTGAAATAAGTGATGGCGAATTGGCCCATAAGCCGCCATCAACGTAGGACCTTTCCTGTGACTGAGGGGTCACTGGGGAAAAATATGTTGGGGCGGCTGAACTTGCCAAACCAACCTCAACTGCTGACAGTTCGCTATCGCCAGACTCATTTGTAGAAAAAGAAGTGAATACACGATGGCAAAACTGATCTAAACAGGTAGCGGCAACAAGAACATTGGTTTTTGTATCCCTAAGCTGTTTAGTGCCAAAAATCTTTTCCATTTCAGTACGTAAAACGTTCTGATCATATCGGGGACCTTTCCTTACTAATGAAAAAGCCTTTGATTTGAAAATGAATTCAGATTTGTTGCGATAAAGATCGATTATTCTGTTGACATCAATACCCAGAGCTACGGCCAATGCGATTATTGAACCAGTTGATGTCCCTGCAATCAAGTCGAACTGCTGAAATATAGGTAGTGCCCATCCGGAAATGGCTATTTTAACCGATTTCGGCGTTGGGCTCAAATTTTAATCCTCGAAATACCTCAATGTATTCCTGTGGTTAAAATTATCGCCCGCCTTGAACTCGAAGAAACTATCTCATTTCCGGATGGACACTAATTAATAATTCATATACACAGACGCCGGTCTCTTAGCTGAAGGGCTGCGACAATACGGCTTTTATTATGACCAACACCCTGCAAAGGTATCATTTCAATAAATCGGGGTATGGCTTTGCGCAGATCAGGACATGCAGACCAGGAATCAGCTTCTGTAGGTGCGCCTTCAGGCGCAGAGCGAACGGCTCCACTGCGGCTGAAGCCGCACCTACCCCGAATTTTTGAACTCATACCTTCAAAGTTTACACTACCCATCTAATGAATAGTTAATTAGATATAAAGTTATGTGTCAAGGCAAAATTATCGCGCAAGTAATTTCATAGACCCTCAAGAAGTCAGTTTAGCTTTCTGATAAACCCTTCCCCAAAGGCATCAGCGCCTTAGAATCACCCTGGCCGGAGCGCCGTCGGCACCCTTTATAGAAATAGGCAGACAAAAGATTTCGTAACGACCGGCCGGGATTTCGATAAGATTAAGCCCTTCGACTATAAGAACTCCCGCCCTTAGAAGAGTTCTGTGAACAGGCGCGCCCTCGTTCTTGTATTTTTCTATGGAAAGATAGTCCATGCCTGCCAGGCAAACGCCCCTTTCAACAAGTGTATCGGCTCCGTCTTCCGTCAGATAGACATAGTCCTCACGAAAATCTCTTTGAAACAATAGCGGACCGTTATCGGTCTTAAAAAGGACTCTTCTGCATCCAATGGGAAGGTCTTTCTTGAGGGCTCCGGCATCAATAACCCTCTTTCCCCTCATATCGAGGACAAAGCCCTCTCCGACAAGCGTATCAAGGGGTATTTGATCAACCGTTGCTCCGCCGTCCAGGTAGTGGGCGGGCGGGTCAACGTGGGTTCCTATGTGTGTGCCCATGCTAAGGAGCGCCAGGTCGAATGCGTCTCCCCGATTTCTTTCAAACATGGGGCTCATGGTAAATGGAGGGTCACCAGGGAAGGTCACCATGCCGGTTCTTAGAGGTACGGATGCGTCGTATAACTCCATAGAAAAACCAAACCTTCTGAAAGCTATTTGAAGGTGAACTCTATTGCCCCGAAGTCTCCGTAATCGGCGCGGTACATTCCTGGCTGCGCCGGTACCATATTGCTGATCACTCCGCTTATAACGATATATCCTTCTTTGACCTCCCCGCCTGTGGCGAGCACGTTATTTACCGTCCACCTGAGGGCCTCCCACTGATCTCCCAGAGCGTTCTTGCCCACGCCGCTGGTAACTTCCTTGCCGTCGAGAGAAAGGGTGACCTTCACGGCGTTTAAGTCTCTTGATCTGAAAGGCACCGCCTTACCGATCAGGACCTTGCGTGCGGCCACGTTTGTTGCTATCAGGTCAGTGCCCTTGAGGGACTTCATATCCGTGTAGGCGACATCGGGAAGCTCAATTGCCGGAAAGACAATCGCGATTGCGGCCTTCAGCTCTTCAATGTCCTTGATGGGTTTGTTGATGTCCTTTCCGAAGCGGAAACCGATCTCGGTTTCTATGAACATCTTGGCAAAATCCTTCTGCCTCAAATTACCCGGCCATCTAAGCATGGATGTAAATAGAGTCCCCCATACCGGCTCTTTTAGTCCAAACTTGGCCTGGGCCGGCGCAGCGGTAAGTCCGGCCTTGTAGCCGATTATGGTGTCGCCCTTTTTCTTCCTGATCTCCACAAAGGCCTTTTGGATATCATAGGCCTGCTCGACAGTGATATTCTGCATTTCCTGGGTGACAAGCGGGTAAGGCTTCTTGGCAAGATAGGCGGCTTCCACTTTATCGGCAAATGCCGTATGGGAAGCTGCACCGCATATACCGGATGCAAAGATGATCAATGTTAATGAGCAGATAACGGTTAATATTGTTTTTGCCTTCATGGTCCTTTCCTCCGCAATCCTTAAAGTTTGAACAAAAAAGACAACCCTGCAAAAAAACATACCTCAAGCTTATATCAGAAGCTTTGTATCATTTCAAAAAATCAGGGGATGGCTTTGCGCAAATCAGCCCCTGTAGGTTCGCCTTTAGGCGCACGGTACCTGTGCGGCTGAAGCCGCACCTACCCCGGATTTTTGAGATCATACGAAGCTTTCTCATGGTTTCAGTCAAGTATTGCCTTAACGAATTCCTGCCCGTCAAAAGGCCTCAGATCGTCCACCTTCTCTCCTATCCCGATATAAATGACAGGTACCCTGAGCTGCCTGCATATACCTATTACAATACCCCCTTTTGCAGTGCCGTCAAGTTTTGTAATTACTATGCCGGTAAGTCCGATAGCCTTGTTGAAAAGCTCTGCCTGGGAAAGGGCGTTCTGGCCGGTGGTCGCATCAAGCACAAGCCAGACCTGGTGCGGCGCCCCGGGTATCTTTTTTGCTGCCGTGCGGTTGATCTTCTGGAGTTCATCCATTAGATTGACCTTGGTATGGAGCCTTCCGGCGGTATCAATAATCACTACATCAATGTTCCTTGCCATTGCCGCGCTCAGACCGTCGAATACAACCGCCGACGGATCGGCGCCTGTTCCCTGCTTTACTACCTCTGCTGCGGCCCGCTCACCCCATATCGTTAGCTGCTCCACCGCAGCTGCCCTGAAGGTGTCGGCGGCTACGAGCATGACGGATTTTCCTTCGCTCTTGAGCCTGTGGGCTGTCTTCCCAATGGTTGTGGTCTTACCGACGCCGTTAATGCCTATCACCATTATTACAAGGGGTTCGCCGGGCTTGGGCTCGGCTGCAGCCGGTTGGGGCACATTGAGATACGCTATGATCTGCTGTCTTATCGCAGCCTTTAAAAGTTCCGCGTCCCTGAGTTCCTTCCTTGCCACCTTTTTTCTGACCGTATCAAGAAGGTGCTCTGTGGTGGAAACTCCTATATCCGAGGTAAAGAGTATCTCCTCCAGTTCATCGAGGACTTCTTCGGTGATCTCTCTCTTTCCCAGGATGAGACTGTCCAGCCTCCCGGCCAAGGCGCTTCTCGTCTTTGAAAGGCCATCTCTGAGCCTCTTGAAAAGGCCCTTCTTCTCAGTCGTTGGGATTGAATCCTCAGTCCCTTTAATGGGTTCTTCCGCAGGATATGTCTTCTTTAGCATTGATTTTCCGGCGACTGTTTCTGCTTCGTTTTTAAGCGGTTGATCGTCTTGAGGCTCATTCGGAGAGGGACCTATCCCTTCCTCCGGCAGGTCATGGTCAGTCTTTTCTAAATGCGCATCGTTTGTCTTTTTCTTTAACCACTTGAACATATATCTCTTTTATCTCTCCTAAAAAGTGTCTCAGTGTAAACGCTCATGACAGAAATATTTTGTCGCCCCCGCTAGTGAAAATCCTCCTCCGGCTCTGCACTTTGCGAGGTCGAGGATTTCCCTCCCCCGCGCGGGGGAGGGTCGGGGTGGGGGGTGTATTTTCACGGTAAAAATGTACCCACTAATCCGACCCCATCCGCTCTCAAAAGGCCTGGATAAAGCCCTTCTTCTGTTCTGACGGGAATCAGTTGATGCTTACGGTTTGGGGATTTGGCTGCGAAGCAGACTGTGTCATATCAACACTGACCACTTTGGATATCCCGATCTTTTCCATAGTTATTCCGTAAAGGCGGTCTGTTATCTCCATGGACTTTCTCTTGTGGGTCACCATGATTATCTGGGAAGATCTCTTTATCTCCCTAAGCAGATTGTTGAATCTGTCAACATTGGCCTCATCCAGAGGAGCATCCACCTCGTCAAGGAGGCAGAAAGGAGAAGGCTTTATCATGTAAATAGCGAAGAGCAAAGCCATCGCTGCCAGGGCCTTTTCGCCGCCCGAAAGAAGGCCCATGTGGCTTACCCGCTTGCCTGGAAGCTGCACCTGCACAAGCACCCCGCTTTCAAGGGGAGAGGATTCGTCTGTAAGAGCCAACCCTGCAGTTCCTCCGTTGAAGAGCACAGGGAACACCTCTTTGAGCTTGATGTCAACCTCTTTGAAGGTGGTAGTGAATTTTTCAAGGGATGTCTGGTTTATCTTCTTGATGGCCAGCCGCAGGGACTCTATTGATTTGACGAGGTCTTCTTTTTGAGCAACCATGAACTGGTAACGCTCTTCAAGTTCGGCATGTTCCTTTATGGCCATGAGATTTACATCTCCGAGCCGGTCTTTCAGCTCCTTTCGTTTTGCGATTTCAGCCTCAACCTCGGGCTGGGAGAAGTCATCGGCAAGATAACCGGAGTAGATATCTTCTATCTTGATATCCCATCTTTCTCTAACGGATTTTGCCGTGGCCTCCATCTTGAACCGGACCTCGGCCTGTGCCATGCGTATTTTGTTCATCTCCTCCTTTAAGGCGTCCGCTTCCGATCTTATCCGGCCTGCGTCGCCTTCCTTTTCCTTGATGGAGTTAAGCAGGAGCTGCCTTTCATGTTCAGATTCCCTGAGTGCCTCCTCAGCCTTTCGGAGCTTTTCAAAGACTCCCTCCATCTGTTTTCGCAGTTCCTCGCTTTCTCTCCTGCATCTGATGCATCTTTCCTTGCAGTTTTCTATCTCTTCGTTGAGGGATTCGGAGCGCTTGATGGATTCGCCTATAAAACGCTCAATCCTCTCCGATTCCCTCAAAAGGCCCTTTTGCTCTTCTTTAAAGACATTCTGGGAAGACTTGACCCTTGTGAGATCTTCACGCAGTTCATCATACTCGGCTTCAGCCTCCTTAAGCTCATTTTCCTTTGCCTTCAAAATGGACTCCTGCTCCTGACGGCGATTCTGAGCCTCCTTCAGCTCTCCTTTCAACCTCTCAAGGGTCTCCTTGCTCTTGCCTTCCTCCTTGTCTTTCCGTGCAAGATCATCCTTTATCCTGGATGCGAGTTTTTCCTGCTGTGCCCACTGCTCTCCTATCCGGAAAAGGAACTTGTCCGCCTCGGTTATCTCCTCCTGAATCTTCCAGCGCTGCTCGGTGAGTTCATTAATGGTCTCTATGCTTCCTTCAATTCTATCTGTTATCTCCTCCAGTGAGCCTCTTATGCCTTGCGACTTCTTTTCAAGCGCTGTTATCTCCGTACTCAGGGATTCCATCTCACGGCGTCTGGCAAGGAGGCTGAAGGAGGACGCGGAGAGCCTTCCGCCTGTTATTATACCCCGGGAATCGAGGAGGTCTCCATCGGGTGTCACATAGCTAAAGCTTCTTCCGTGCCTATTCCAGGCAGCTATCGCCTGTTCAAGGCCCTCTGTCACAAAGACCCGGCCTATCAGCGCCTCGATTGCCTCTTTGTGGTCCGTTATCTCAATGATATCCTTAAGGTGGGGAAACTCACATGAAGGAGCACTCTTGGAGGCACTGTCTTTTATTTCCGCCTCCGGGACAAAACTTCCCTTACCCTTGCCCTTTTCCTTAAGATAGACTGTTGCCTGTCTTCCGTCTTCCTGCGACTTGACCATTACCCACTGGAGCTTCTCCCCCAGTGCCGCCTCGACTGCCTGCTCGTATCCGGCATCCACCCGTATGAAATCTGCTACAAGCCCGAGGATACTCCCTTTCTCGAAAGGCTCCAGGTCCCTGGCTTTCATTATGGTCCTCACCCCCGCTCCGAGGCCTTCGAAATTGTCGGCCATGGTCCTGAGGCTCCCCAATCTGGCCTTTCTTATCTGGAGATCGGTTTCTGCCGCCTTGAGTTCTGCTTCAGTCCTCTTTCTTATCTGATCCAGTTCAGACTGCTTTATCTTTTCCTCTGAGATGATGTCGTCTGTCTCAGTGAGTCTTTCAGCGTACGACTCCCTAATGCTGGTTTTCCTATCAGAGGCGGCTGAAAGCGCTTTTGTCTTATCGGCGATTTCATCCAGTTCCTTGAGAAGTCTGCTCCTGCTGTCCGAGGCCTGGCTCAGCAGCTTGTTGAGATAGCCCGATTCATGAGCAAGCCCTGTCTCCCTGTTTACCTGAGTGGCAAGGATATCTCTTGCCTTCTCGTATTCCTGCCTTACGGCAAGCAGCATCTTCCTGCGTGCATCAATCCTCATCTGTCTAAGCGAGATATCATTTTCCACCTCCGAGGCCTTTTGTTTTGATGAAGCGATGCGCTCAACAATGAGTTTTTTCTCTTGTTCATGTGCTGCAATCCGGGCCTTCGACTCGCTACGTTCCTTTGTAAGGCGGTCCTCCATCTGCTGCTGAATTTCTATTTCCTTGATAAGGGATGATGCCTGTGCCTCCTGTTTGTTCACCCGTTCCTTCAGGAGCTGAAATGCCTGGCGCGCCTGTAAAACGGCCTCGTCCTTTTCTTCAGCCTCCTGTTGTATGCTCTCGATTTCAGAGTGACAGCGGGCAAGCCGGGCTGCGAGTTGAGCTTCCTTGGCAGCCAGTTCATCCGTTGACCTTGTCTTTTCCCTTGAAAGCTCGATCAACTGAAGATAGCTATTTGAATAAAGGGTTAGTTCCAGGCGTTTGAGTTCTTCCATCATTTCCTTGTAGCGGCGCGCCTTGGCGGCCTGCCTCTTCATGACGTTCATCTGGCGCTGAACCTCCCCGAGGACGTCCTCCACGCGTTGCAGATTCTGCTCCGTCAGGGCTATCTTCTTTCCGGCCTCTTCTACCTTTCTTCTGTATTTGGTTATACCTGCCGCCTCCTCCAGCATGGCCCTTGTCTCTTCAGGCCTCTGCTCCAGGATCGCGCCTATCTTCCCCTGCCCTATCACCGAGTAGGCCTTGTTTCCAAGACCCGTATCCATGAAGACCTCCTGGATATCCTTGAGTCTGCATGGCATGCTGTTGAGAAGGTATTCGCTTTCTCCGGAACGGTAAAGCCTTCGCGTGACCGCCAGTTCCTCCAGGCCTTCGAATGATGAGGGAAACGACCCGTCGCCGTTTTCAAATACGATGGTCACCTCGGCCATGCCGAGCTGCTTGAATTCGCCTGCGCCGTTAAAGATTACATCCTGCATCTCCCGGCCCCTCAGCTGTCTTGCGCTCTGTTCTCCAAGCACCCACCTGATAGCGTCAACGATATTGCTTTTGCCGCATCCGTTCGGGCCTACGATTCCGCTGATGCCGCCGGGGAAGCTAAGTTCCAGCCTGTCCATTATGGATTTGAAACCCAGGATGGAGAGCTTCTTTATCTTCATGATCCTCCTGGAAAGGGTGCAGAGTAATAGAATTGAAAAACCTGCGATTCTTATAAAACCCATACCACAGAAATAGGCCTTTGTAAAGATCAAATACCAGATAATGTAGGGTTAGGTTAAAAAACATCTACATCTAGCTGTTGGACACGTTCCAGTGATTGGGATTAGAGATGATTAATGAGCGTAAAGAAAAGGCCCGGGCCTCGATCCTGGAGCCCTTTGCCAGCCCTTGTTTGGGCCCTCGCCGGAATGACAAGCGACATTCTCATCCTGCGTTGCGCCCTAACAGCGCATGACCGTTTATATGAAAATGCCCCTTCCCTTTATCCATCCCCCCTCGACGGGGGAGGGGTGGGGATGATTTTCATCTTTCGTTGTGTCCCATTTGGACATGACCGTTAGTAGATTCCAGCTCATTGGCGGAAGGAGCATCTGTGAGGGATAATAACATTGACAGGACGGTCAAAGGCTAATTATCATCTTCTGAAGACGCAAATTCCGAATTCCACCGGTAAGCGGAAGGAAGATTTTTTTATGGGCATTTCTTCACTTTTCAGCCTTAGGATTGTCGTGCTTGTAAGCCTTAGCCTCTGGCCTTTAGCCTCCTTCGGTCAGGAGGAAAAGAGTCTTTCGATGTCATTTATCAAGACAGCCGAGCCCGAGGTCGAAAAGGAGACTTCAAGAGGGAAGGTAAAGGCGCGTGTCCATGTCGTAAGAAAAGGTGAATATCTATGGAATATAATGCGGAAAGAAGGATTTTTGAAACGGCCTGATGCAGCGGCGCAATATGATCTGATCAGGGATCTCAACCGCGAGATAAATGACTTGAATGTGCTGAGGCCCGGGGACAGGATATTTTTGCCTGTTACAGATGCTACGGCATCGGGAAATGACGCTGCTAACAGGTCGGCTCCAGTAGAAAAATTTGTAAAGAAAGACTTATCTAAAGCCAGAGAGCCGGAGGATTCCTATAAAAAAGTTAAGGTAAAACGCGGCCAGACCCTTCTCGGCATAATAGGGGCCAGATATAAGATACCCGCATCTCGTCTTTACGGCGAATACATCCCCAGATTGAAGGCCCTCAATCCTAGAATAAAGGACATAGATCATCTGATACCGGGACAGATTCTTAGGCTGCCTGTTTATTTGGTTCAGGAGAAGGCCAGAGCGTCCAGTGAGACCCAGCCGGAGGCCTCCGCTCAACCGGCGCTCCCGAATGCCGGTGAAACCCAGAGCGCCCATGAAGTGCCGAGCGGCCTTGTAAATTCTCTGGGAGAGGTATTTTCCGCCATGGGTGAGGAGTGGATCAATACTGGAAAGCATTTCATTCCTTTGCAGGGAGGAGGGCAGGTAGATTTCGATTGCGCTCTCTTTCCAGTCCTTTCCTCCTGCACCGGCGTTACTGTGATAGTGGATATCTACAACAAACTGCCTCCCAGGATTGCCAAGTTAGTGGAGGCAAGCTGGGGAAATTACAGGGTTGTTCATCTAGGGCCTGTAGCCCTTGCCCCGGCTCTCGGGAGGATTCTTGCCGCCGGCGGATATCAGAAGGTGCTGCAAGCAGGTGAACCCTTCAAGATAAAGGCCGGCCTTGATATTGCCGTGAGGGCCGATTTCACTGTGGTCTATACTCCCGGCGCAAGGACGGACGGCATTAGAGCGGTAGCCATAAGGCTTCGTTCTCCCGAAACGGCGGAAGTTCCGCCAAAATTCTCCGAGTATCTGGAGTCAACCGGCATCAGGGTGGTGGATATTCCGAAGAAGGCTTCAGGAGACGATGCCTCTGCCGGGCAGGAGGCGGTTGCCATAAAGATACTTGCGGGCGATCCTTTCAATCTGGCTGGAGAGGTGCTGTCAATGGCGGGAAACAGGTTCGCATCGAAGGAGGTTATCCCTATGAGCCGGGGCAGGAAAGGGGAGTTTTCCTTTTCGATAACCGCCGACTATCTGGTGCACCTTAAAGGCCGTGAGGCTATCATAGATATGTCAGGTATCGGTTCCGATATGACGAAGTTGCTTGAGGAGAAGGGCTACTCGGTTATCTCCGTTGAAGGGGAGAAGGACAGAACCGCTGTAATCAAAAAAGTTCTTGATTTTGTAGGCATCTCATTTAAGGAAGGGATGCACTTTTTTACCGTGCTTCCAGGAGGGGAAGAGAGAAACTTCGTTATTGAAATAGACGGAATCGTATTCACCGATGCCAGAGGAAATGCCGTCCTGGCAACTAAAGCGGAAGTTCCGTTTCAGGTCGCGCTTATGCTTGAAAGAAAAGGCGTGAGGGTGGCGGTGATCTCGTCAATGAATTAACCGCCATGCCCTAACAAAGAACAGCGGAGGATAAAAAATCCTTCTTTTAGCCATCGTTGGTGAAAGGGGAAAAGGGTGGATTTATATAATAAGGGGTGAGTTTTTATGAAAGGAGATGGAAGTGGTTATAGAAAATAAGGAAAGGCCTGAAGATATGTCCCAGGAGGATATGGCTCGTTTCGTCCTTGATATGTTCCATAGAATAGCCGTCCACCATACCCTCTGGTACATGGAGGTCGAACACCAGATGGGAATGGAAAAAGCCCTCAAGACCATGGGTGACGCATGGGATCAGAGCCGCGATATACAGCTAGCGAAGCTCGCTAAGTTTTTCGGTTTTTCCATGATTAAAGGGATTCCTGAGCCCCTTCTTAAGATGCCTAAGGAGAATCTGCTCAGGCTTGCAGATGATGTGGGAAAAAACTGGCTTGCCAACGACGGCGTATGGTTTCAGGCGGTAGAGTTCGCCCACGGCATGAACGATGCCAAGAGATGCAATGATTCAACATGGGCAAGATTTTCGCCTTTTGAGGCCTGGTCAATCAGGAGGCTCCTTGATCTTCCCCCTCGACCCGGCCTTGATGGTCTGAGAAGGGCTCTCAAATTCAGGATGTATGCCAGGGTCAATATTCAAAGCATAATAGACGATGATGACGGAAGCGTGATCTTCAGGATGAATGACTGCCGGGTTCAGTCTGCGAGGAAGAGAAAAGGGCTTCCGGATTATCCGTGCAAGTCGGTCGGCCTGGTTGAATACGCTTACTTTGCCGAGGCCATAGACCCTCGCATAACCACTGAGTGTATAGGATGTCCTCCTGACGACCATCCGGATGAGTGGTATTGTGCCTGGCGTTTCAGGCTTAAAGAGGATCAATGATAATGGGGGCCTTTCGGCCATAAACATTTGGGCAGGCTTCTGTGCACGCTAAACTTAATTCAGACAGGAAGATAGGTGTTGTTTTTTCATCAGGGTTTTTCGGGTTTTTCGCCCATGCCGGTTTTCTAAGCGCCCTTAGACAAGCGGGCATACACCCAGGCGCGTGGGCGGGTTCAAGCTCCGGAGCCATAGTTGCGGCTTTTGCAGCTTCCGGCATGGATGATGCCGCTATAAAGGACTATCTTTTCAGGGTTAAGCTTAAAGATTTCTGGGACCCTGATCCATGGTGGAGGGTCGCGGCCAAAGTAATAAAGGGATTTAAAGGTTTCAGCGGATATCTAAAGGGCGAAGGATTTGCGCGGCTTATGGACATCCTTCCCGCAAAGACATTCGAGGAATGCCGATGGCCGCTTGCGATCGCTGCGACCAATCTTACCCTCAGAAGAGAAACCATCTTCACCAGGGGAAACCTCGCCAAGGCTGTCTGCGCCTCTGGAGCTGTGCCCATGCTCTTTCGACCGGTCGAGGTGGACGGGTGCCTGTATGTTGACGGAGGCGTAACCAGCAAGGCCCCGATCATGGGCCTCCTGCGTGTTACCAGGCCTGATATAATCATCATCCATTATATCGCATCAAGGAACGTGGAAAAAAAAGAAAATGGGTTCCTGCAGAAGATATTCACACCCTGGTTTATCCATGATACGGCATTCGACATAGCGAGATTTGAATCCTACGGATATCAGAAGACCCTGGCCGAAAAGATGGGGATTGAAATCATAGAGATTGGGACTCATGCCCCTCACGTTGGGCCCAAGAGCCTGGGAGGGGGGCCTTTTGCCTACGAAGAGGCGCGCCTTGAGACTCTAAAGGCCCTGGGTAAGAAGCAATGATTCAGATAGAATCGGCTCCAGGTTACTACGCATGAGCCATAAATCCACCGGGGCACTGAGCCGCCAATATTTTCTCTATTTTGCGGTTCTTGGTGTTTTTCTTCCCTATTTTAATCTCTATTGCTATCACATCGGCATGAACGGCCTTCAGATAGGAACCATCTCGGCGGTGCGCTCAGTCGTTATGGTGGCGTTTACACTCCTTTGGGCCGCATTAGCGGACAGGCTCATGATAAGAAAAGGTGTATTTGTCTTCTGCAATATCCTCAGCGCCGTAATCTGGGTATTCATGCTCTCTGCTGAAGGATACGGTTCAATCCTCTGGATATCGGTGATCCATGCGATCTTTTTGGGACCCATGATCGCATTTCTTGAAGCCTTTACCATGGAGACCCTGGAAGAGGATCGCGGCATGTACGGCAGGATAAGGGTCTGGGGCTCTCTCGGGTTCATAATTATGGTAGTGGTGATGGGAAGGGTTGCGGAGCTTTATTCACTTTGGCTGATCGTCCCTGTTATACTCGCAGGCTTTATTGCTCAGGCAGTTAACTCCTTTAAGATCTCAGGAGTCTCCTCCCGGGGAGGCGGTCTTCCTTCAAGGGGCATCAAGGATATCATAACAGCGAGATCATCGGTCTTTCTTGCCGTGGGATTTTTGATGCTTGTAAGCCATGGGGCCTACTATGGTTTCTTTTCAATCCATCTTGAGAAGGAGGGTTTCGGGAATCTCTTTATGGGGGTTAGCTGGGCTGTGGCCATTGCCGCGGAAATAACCGTCATGATCTTTGCCCAGGTCTTCCTCAAGAGGTTTGTCATGGAGAGGGTTCTCCTGTTTTCTCTTATTGCGGCAGTAGTGAGATGGGGGGTGCTCGGATTGACATCCAACGCGATCATAATCCTTCTTTCCCAGTGCCTGCACGCCTTTACCTACGCCACCTTCCATGTGACAAGCATCCTGTTTATGGATCAGCTCTCCTCCCGGGAGTTTAAGACAATAGGCCAGTCGCTCAATAACTCCGTGCAGTACGGGATAGGCATGATGGTGGGCTTCTTCCTCGCGGGTTATCTCTATGAGGTTGCAGGCACAGCTTTTGCTTTTATTGTAAGCGCCGGGATATCAGGAGCCGCCTTTATTATCATGTGGGCCTACCAGGCCAAGCCTTCCGGCAGTCTTCAAGAACCTCGCGAACCTTTAGGATAATGGATGTTGCCTATCGTCTCAATAATTCGGGGTAATGAAGCTTGGATTCCGGCTCCCTGATCGGGATTGGGACGGGCTTTGCCGGAATGACGTAAAACGCCAATCCCTTGTCATTCCCGCAAAAGATGAAATCCGGAAGCGCGGTGGTGGTGTTTTCTAAAGGACCTGTTAACCATGGGTAATTAACCGATTTTGTGAAAATAGGTAGTGTCCATCCGGAAATGGCTATTTTCACCGATTTCGGCGTTGGGCTCAAATTTTAATCCTCGAAATACGTCTATGTATTCCTGTGGTTAAAATTATCGCCCGCCTTGA
>Ga0210021_1001775_pt1 | contig 19916 bp, 13 predicted proteins | sample CryGeymeta201517_FD_183981 | JGI IMG/M metagenome (GOLD analysis project Ga0210021, IMG submission 183981) | Groundwater microbial communities from Crystal Geyser aquifers in Utah, USA - Crystal Geyser metaG 2015-17 (SPAdes) (version 2) | ecosystem: Environmental > Aquatic > Deep subsurface >... | reverse complement strand
GCCGGCGGGGTTTCGGTCGCTACTCCACTGGGCTCTGTTTCGGGTGCTCCTGCGCTCGGCGGGGTTTCAGCCTGAGGGGCTACCTCTTCAGTGGGCGCGGGACCCGCTTCTTCAGCCTTCCCCATTCCGCCGGCTTTCTCCTCCATAGCCGTTCCGGTCTCCTCAACCGCCTGTCCAGCCTGCCCCATGACGTCTTGTGCCTGTTCTTCTGCTTTTTTGCACGAAGTCAGTCCAAAAAGACCGATCATAATAAACAAACTGACAGCCAAGGATAAAAAGAGTATGGATTTTTTCATCATGTATCACCTCCTTTCATAACAGAATGTAAATAAAATTTTTTCCTCTGTTTTTAAGTCTGAGAATATACCACGTTTTTAAAGAATGTAAAGCACAAACTAAAAAATCTTCATTGAGGGATAACGATGCCGTGAGAAGATCATCCGGCGGCCGTGTTTATGGCCGCCGGAGAGGAGAAAAGTCTTGCGTCTTAAATATCAAAGTAAAGGTAAAACTCATAGGGATGAGGGCGAAGCCGGATGGCATCGATCTCGTTTTCCTGTTTGTAAGAGATCCAGGTGTCAATCACGTCCTGAGTAAAGACATCCCCCCTGAGAAGGTATTCGTGATCCTCTTCGAGCGACTCCAAGGCCGCATCAAGAGAGCCTGGAACCGACGGGACCCCGGCCAATTCCTCAGGCGCAAGGTCATAGATGTTTTTGTCGAGCGGGTCTCCCGGATCGATCTTGTTCTCTATTCCATCCAGACCGGCCATGAGCATGGCCGAAAAGGCCAGGTATGGGTTACAGGATGCATCGGGGAAGCGGACCTCAATCCTTTTGGCCTTGGGATTGGCAGAGTACATGGGAATTCGGATGGCGGCGCTTCGATTCCTGCATGAGTAAGCCAGGTTCACCGGCGCTTCGTATCCGGGCACCAGCCGTTTAAAAGAGTTGGTGGTGGGGTTGGTCAGGGCCACGAGGCTTGCCGCGTGCTTCAAGATCCCGCCGATGTAATGAAGGCCCATATCGCTCATGCCGCCGTACTTGTTGCCGGAGAAAAGGGGCTTACCATCTTTCCATATGGATTGATGGACATGCATGCCCGAACCGTTGTCACCGAAGATCGGCTTCGGCATAAAGGTGGCGGTCATGCCGTGTTTCCGCGCCACATTCTTGACCACATACTTGAAACCAAGGAGCTGATCCGCCATCCTGGACATGGGGGCATACTTCATGTCGATCTCGGCCTGCCCGGCTGTGGCGACTTCATGGTGCTGCGCCTCGATATCAATCCCCATCTGTTCGAGCACCAAGCTCATCTCTGTTCGGATGTCCTGATATTTATCCGTGGGGGGAACAGGGAAGTAACCCTCTTTGTTTCGGGGCTTGTAGCCGAGGTTGGGGGTTTCCTCCCGGCCGGAATTCCAGATCCCTTCGTCGGAATCCAGAAAATAGTAACCGCAGTGCTGGTTCTGGTCGTAACGGATGTCATTGAAGATGAAGAACTCCGCCTCCGGACCGAAATAGGCCGTGTCCCCGATCCCTGTGGATTTGAGATAGGCCTCGGCCTTATGGGCGATGTATCTCGGATCTCTGGAATAGCGTTCCTTGGTGATCGGGTCCACGATGTTGCAGATCAAGATGAGCGTGGGTTGCTCGGTAAAGGGATCCATGATGGCCGTCTCAGAGTCCGGCAGGACCAGCATGTCCGAGGCATGGATGGCCTGCCATCCCCGGATACTGGACCCGTCAAATCCCAATCCCTCCTCAAATATGGAAAGCTCCAGTTTGCAGATGGGCACGGAAAAATGCTGCCATAATCCGGGGAAATCCATGAACCGAAGATCCACCATCTTTGCATTGTTCTTTTTGGCATACTCCAGAACCTTTTGTGGTGTCATTGCCGTTTTCCTTTCTGAGAGATAATTAAAATCTAAATTTATAGGGCCTCTTTGCCTTTTTCGCCTGTCCGGATGCGAACGACCTCCTCCACAGGGATCACGAAGATCTTCCCGTCACCGATTCTTCCGGTGTTCGCCGTCTGCCGGATGGTATCAACCACGCGTATCACCTGATCATCTTCCATGACGATTTCAATCTTGATCTTTGGAAGGAAGTCAACCACGTATTCTGCTCCACGATAGAGTTCCGTGTGACCTTTCTGCCGGCCGAATCCTTTGACTTCGCTGACCGTGATGCCTTGTATTCCGATCTCATTCAACGCGTCCTTAACCTCTTCCAGCTTGAAGGGCTTGATGATCGCTTCCACCTTTTTCATGTCCGTCTCCTTGTTTGATTCTTATTGGAATAAAACCGGATGAAGAGGTTAAAAAATATCACAGAACCTGTTTTTTTGTAAAGGCTTTATCACCTCCTCCAGCCGGGATTCTTCCACAAGAGATCATTCCCGCTCGTCTCCTGATCTTAGAACCCGCTTTGATCCAATCCAGTCTTGACGAATCAAAAAGCAGCATCCGTCCGACCCTCCATCCTATGGAGATACGGCTCAAAAACAACGGATCCCTTTTATTCGGTCTTTGCAACCCTGATGCCAACTCCCTCTGAATTACAGAAAAAACAACCATTTGAAATATCATAGGAAATCCGGCAGTTATGCCAGCTTCACGACATGGCCTATACGTGATGAGCTTATTTCTTAGTCACCCTGCCCGGTCTTACGGCAGCCTGTGGATAAATGGATCTGAAATTTTAAATAGTTATGAGGAAGCGCCGAGCTGCCTATCCATGATGCCCGAATATGGGAATGTGCTTAAAATTTATGCAGTGAGATCCTTGGAAGATAACCCCGATGCCGGTCACTCCTTCTTGATCAGGGAATTTTTGAACGGTTCAGGGATCTCTTTGAAAGAGATGCTCTTCATCTGCGCCTCTTCCTTTTTATCCTGGAACGCATTGGAAGTCAGTCCCTTGTAATGATAATAAACGGCATAGAGGCTTTCATCTTTGCCGGTCAGCACCTTGCCGGCGATAGGGACCATCTTGATGATATCGGTGGCCATGGAGAATGGCTGGGCCATGATATAACAGTCGATGTATGAATTGAGAAAATTATAGCTCCCTGCCGCCCCGACGTTGTATTTGACACGGATTGGGACCGCTGCGGTCAGCTTGTCCAGGGTCAGCCCCGATACATCGAATTTGTTGTATTGACTGATGTAAAAGTTCTCTGAATGAAATTTTCCATCATGGATGGTGAAATCCCCGCCCATGGTATCGTATTCAAGGATACGAAAGAGATCGTCTTTCCTCCCTGCCATGATCTCAACACGGTTGATGATCTCTTTGATGAGATTGAAGAGGTAATTACGTTCCCGTGTGGATCGGATCCTAAGATGCGCCCCGCCGGTCATTTGCCGGGATGTTTCTTCAAGGGACGGATAAAGATGGCCTTCCACCCGGATGAATCCGCTGATCTCGCCGGTATAGAAGGTGCGGTTGTCCGGGAAAAGCTGGAGGTACTTTTCGGCGCTCACCCCGGCGATCTGCGCCTCGGCCTGGAACCGCGGGATCTCTGCGGAAAGGAAGTCGATACCGGCCTTGCCCGTTGCTGTGCCCTCCAGTCCGGCTGTTGTGAAGGATGGGATCGTCAGCGCCCCGTCTTTCATGTCCAGGCCGGCCAGGAAGTTTTGCAGTTCATATTGTTTGTACCGGACCTTGTTCATGGTGAGATCGGCCTTGAATCGGGTTTTTTTCAAGGCCGCCCTGTCGGTCTTATGAAGGGCGCTTTCGGGGGAGAAGAATTCCTTTTCCAAGGGGGCCAGGTCCAGGTCAGGGAAAACGATCCGGAGCTCCGGTTCCGGTGAGCCCAACCTCGGGATCCTGAGGTCAAAAGAAAGGGGAACATCCCCCCATTCACATTGGACACCCCTGGCCGAGACCTCCTTGCCGGCAAAATGCAGGGTCCCGTCAATCTTGCGGAATGTCCAGGGGCTCATGCGGGGATGCGCCGAGACATGGTTCAGGAGAAGGTCTCCTTTCACGTCCACGGGGTCTTTATCTTTTGGCTTGTATGAAAGCGTGAGATCTCCTGACACATGGGAGTCCGGCGGATTGTCCGACAAAACGGGGAAGATCCCGGCAAGAGACTGCAATGAGATTCCCGCATTTTTGATGTCGAGTTTAATGGAAAGCCCGGCGCTCTCCTTGACACTCCCTGTAAAAAGGAGGGATTCCCCGCCAAGCCTCCATCCCCCCTTCTGAATGATCATCTCCTTCCCGTTTAGCACATGGCCGGTAAAACCTAAGCGGCTCCCGGTCCCGGCGGTCTTAGACATCCAGTCCGAGAGAGAAAAGGAGGTCTTGGTCAGGTCAAGACTGGTATCCATATTCATGTCGCTGGGGGTTCCGTCCAGCAGGAGGATGAGTTCAGGATTCCCATCCCTGATCTTCAGGATTCTCTGAAATATGGGAAACCATGAGGTCAGATCCTGTTCCGTGGGGATGGCAGAGATTTTCAGCCGGATAGAGGGGTCGTTGCTCCCGACCCTGGAGACCTTCCCTTGGATCAGGGTCGGGAGATTGCCGATCTTTGCCTTCAGGGAGAAGGGGAGGACTTCGTTCTCTTTGAAGGTCAGCCTTCCCTCGATCCCGGAGATGGCAAAAGGAGACAGGGGGAAAGCGAACCCCGCCCCAGTTAGGTCCATGGTTCCCTGGATTGAAAACGGCGTCTCCTTGTTTTTTGAAGAGCGCAGGCTGATCTGTACGCCGGCATACCCTATGGACTGACGGACGTGTGAGAAGGGGAGTGTATTGCGTATGGGTTCCGGTAATTGCAGAAGAAGAGTCTGGATCTCCTGGAGGTTCAGGCCTGCATCAATCTCAAGGTCCGTCTCCCTGGACCCGGTCCTGGAAAAAGTCCCGGTGATTTTATTGAAGCGGGAGTTCCCATACCCCCCGCTCAGGTCCAGGAATTGAACGGCATCCTGGTCCACGGAGATCTCCCCGTTGACCGGTGAGAGGGTCAGGATGTCTCCGCCCTGTTTCAAACCGAAATCATGAAAGGCGACCTTGATGGAGAAACGCTTTTCGTATCCTGCAAGACCTTCTCCGGCGGCTATCTCCTGGGCGGTCTCCGATGGCGGTTTGCCGGCTGCCGTGATCTCAAGTAAAGGAATATCCAGGCTTCCGGTTGAAGAGACATGCCTGATGGAGCGTGCTATTTTTTCAGGCAGGAGCCGGTCCGGAAGGTAACCCCGCACTCCTTCGAAGGAGAGATTCGATGCGTGCAGGGAAATCCCGTACCAGGGTTTTCCATTGAGATTCCCGGTCCAGATGCCATGCCCCCAGGCCGAGAGATCCCCCAGCCTGAGATCCAGGTGTTTGACGTTGACGATGCCTTCAGCGGTATGGAGGGAAAATTTCAGGAGGGCCTCTTTCCCCATGAGGGGATGGGAGGCATATTGAGGGACCACGAAATGAAAATGATTCATCGAGAGATCTCCGGATAGGTCGAGCCCGTGGTCCGGATGGATGATAAAATGTGCCTTCAGATCGGTCGTTCCTGAAATCTGCTGGAGATCGAGGAATTCACGCAGATAGGGCCTGGAGATTTCCGCCGGCATTCGGTAGAGGTCAAGGCCGGCATCAACCTTCACGCGTTTTAGGTCCAGTGTCCCGGCATCAGGCTCGATCTCTCCCTTGATGGAAAAGGAGTTCAGCTCGAGGAGCCTGTGCGGGAACCGCCCCTTGATCTTCAGTTGGACCGGGGCCCCTTCGGAGGGCCGTTTCAAGGAACCGTCAACTTCCTGAAGCACAAGATGAGGCCTTTTAGATGGATCCCGCCGGTCCAGAATCACGAGGGAGGCGTTCTTGAAAAAGATGCTTTTGATCGTCGTCTGCAGGTTAAGCGCCGGTTCGTGTTTTTTGACCCCTTCTTCGGAAGTTACGGGTGGGGCGGGGCTCATAAAGAGCCATCGTCCATGGTCGTCTCTCAGGATTTGGATCTCCGGGTGTTTCAGATAGACCTTGTAAGCAAGGGCCTGGCCGAAGAGAAGGGGAAAAATTTTCAGTTTGACCTCCAGGGATTCGGCCCTGATCCAGTCCGTGCCCGTCTTCAGGTCCGAGAGCCGGATGTTGCGCATCCGTATGGACGGGCGGGGAAAGACGCTCAGGCGCACATCCTCGATGGAGGTCCGCACGGAAAGCTTTTTTCCAATGGTTTGGGCGGCCCAGTTTGTGATCGTATTCCGGGGAAGTATCCGTTGAAGCGTAGTCTGAAGCGTGAAAAGGAAGAGAATCAGGACAGACGCCAGGATCAGGGGTAAAAGGATCTTTTTTTTAAGAATTTTTAAGACCATAGAGAACTGAATGCCCCTTCAACCCGATCCGTGAACATGGGCTGATCAACTTTGATGGACTCGTAAAAAGTCCACAAGTGGGACGGCACAGTAAAAAGCTCCGGATGCCAGGCGCGCGAATTCTGAGGAATGAGGCGTACTTAGAAGTACGCTGCAACGACGAAGAATGAAGCGCAACGCCGCAGACGGACTTTTTACGAAGCCGTCAACTTTGTATGACGTGTTCCTGCACGTCTCTTCAAAAGGCCGCAGGGTCCTTCTTATGATTCAATCTGCAGGAGGTACTCTAAACAACTGCAATATATTTGTCAATTATAGGATTTTCTTCTCTTCTCAGGGAGGGATAAAAAAAGGCGGCGTATGATTTTCGATACGCCGCCTTTTACGGTAATACCTTAAATACCTGATCTATTCCGCCGTATTGATCGATTCCGCGAGATCCTTGACCCTTTCCAGCTGGCTTGAAGTGCTGAGAGGATTCAGGATCACCGCCTCGATATCATCCACGGCCTCACCGACTGTATCCTCCACAACCGTTGGCGTATTCAGTACCGGGTCAATCAGTTCAAGCTGTGAAACACTCAGTAGATTGCCCTCACTCAATCCCGCAGCGATATTCAACAAAAGCGCGCCCAACTCCTGCTGCGCCTTCTGTAACATGGTCTTCTTACCTTTGGTGATCACGGCATCTTCCAACTGGGAGGATGAGTTATGAAACGCTCCCTTGTGTCTATTATCCACGGCAATTGCCGAAGACAGATACTGCCCGCGCTCCGCATCATGCGTCTTCCAATACCCCATGCTTCTGGCCGTAATCGGAGCCGGAGGGGCTGCAGGCGACCCATCCAGGAGGCCCATAGAGATGTTCGAATTACTGACCCCCGTGGGATCGCCGATGATATTCCCATAATTATCCCTCTGAAGCTCGGCCATGATCAGCATCCCGGCTATTGTCCCCCCATTCAGGGCCGTTCTCCACTCATCCACAAACCGGGACGGGTGGGTTGTGTCCGTGTTCAGGGCACTCATGACGAGGTTCAGCGTGGCGGGGTTTGTTGCGTCCAGATTCGGATTGAGGGCCACGGTCCCATCCGGGAAAATCGTCAGGGAGATACTGTTAACCGTGGCACTGATGTAGGTATAACTGTCCGAACCTTTGACCTCCAGCAGGCCATCAGTAAATGTCAGGCTTCCCGGTGAAACCCTTGTGGCCCCGGTCATGGTCACCGTTGCCCCGATGATACTCTCAATCCCCGGGGTATTGCCCTGGGCATAGCTTGTGTCCAGGTAATTAACCTGGCTGATGAAACTCAAAGAAAGTGATAGAGTGTTGTTGGCATCGGTCACCAGACGGCCGGTGATATTGGCACTTGGAAGTGAAGGGGTTGCATAGGCGCTCATTGACCCCGTAAGTAAAAAAAATATGGGCAAGAGCAAGAACGATTTTAGATTTCTGATTTGGCGCTTCATGGTTTGTCTTCCTCCTTTAGGTTATAATCGTTTTATAAAGCTAATGGGTATAAACCCTTCTATTCTATTTTTTTCTGCGCAGCAACAGCAGCCCGGCCACCCCCGACCCCAGCAGGACCAGACTGGACGGTTCAGGAATTACCGGCGGGGCCGTATAGGCGTTAAGTTTCCCCCCTATGCTTCCCGTACCGCTGGATAGAAAATTATTGGCATGTGGGTTATAAAAAGTCATGTTTGGTGCAAAGGAGAACGAACTGACGCCGGAGAGTTCGCTTAGGTAAGCGGACCCGATGGTATTGAAAACAGAGATCCCGCTTACAGTGACAACAGCCTTTTGAGCAGACCCTTGCACGTAGAAATCAACCGGAAGGGCTAAGCTACCGGTCAGATAGGTATTCGTCCCGTCGGTAATTCTAAAAACACCGTCTCCCCCGGTCAGGGACTGGAACGGGTTTGCGGGGCTTCCATACGGGGTTGTCAGCATTCCCCCGATGTAGATGTAGGCACCATTGGTCACGATCGGGTCCGTTGAATTAACCCCACCGGCCCAGGTCTCCACGGCGGTGATGTCCATGGAATTTAGAGAGAGCGTGGAAGGATAGTATGTAGTATTACCTTTGTCTTTCTCCGAATAGGCCATGGTGAAAGAAAAAGCCCCACCGAAATCCGCTAACGGAATGGCTAACGCCTCGCCGGCCGATAAGAGAAAGGTCAATAAAAGAACCGGAAGTAATAGTAAGAGTTTTCTTGGCTTAAACATAAGTAATCCCCCTTGCTTTGTTTCAAAAAAATTTCAAAACAAAAATAGTTTTATTCGTATCCTTTTTTGAAAACGCTAAACCTTCATGCTTTTAGTGAGCAATTATCGTACCAACTTTCCCTACCGCAAAAATATTTTTTGTTTTTTTTAACTATCTGTTTTCCTTGAAGATATTTTCATGGGATCCAAGCTCCGTCCCCGGCATCAGGAACCGCTTAAAAATGAGTGTGAAAAGTTTTTCCACTTTTATGTAAATTTTTTCCACTTTTATGTAAAGTTTTACAATTATGCGAATTTCAATATATAGGTTCTTCTCCCATTTAGTGGGTAAAAAAAGGGGTCAAGGATTCCAGGGTTCAAGGGGTCAAGTGTTTGTTTTCCAGTGACTTGATCAGTGCCTTGAGCATCCGCTCAACCTCCTCGATATCACTCTTAAGTCTTTTTGTTATTTTGTAAATCTCCAAGCATAATTGATATGACTGGGGCCTTTCCTTTAACTCCTTGTAGTGTTTGAGCACTTCACTTGGCCCCTGGAATCCTTGACCCCTTGACCCCTGATGTCTTCACCCACTCTTTTGGAGATGATCCATATTTAAAAATGGCCTTTAAAAGGACCAAAAATATTGATGGTAAAAGGTAGTTAAAGAATAAAACGCGAGCGGCCCTTAAGACACCAGGGCCGCTTCACGAAGTTCTCTAAAACAACATGTCTACGATCTATTGATAAGGCTGATCGTAGGCGCCTGCCGGGGCCTGCTGCTGCTGTTCATAAAGGGCCTGTCCGGCCTTGATTTCGATCTCGACCCGCCGGTTGGCCTGCCGGCCCGAAGGTGTGTCGTTGCCGGCCACGGGCATGGAGGCCCCATAGCCGATAGCAGAGATGCGGGAGGGGCTGACCCCCTGGGACTGAAGATAATTAGCCACGGACCGAGCCCTCCCCTCAGAGAGCTCCTGATTGTGCTGGGCCGAACCGGTGCTGTCCGTATGTCCGGAGATTGTGATGTTGGTCTGGGGGTATTTATTCATGACATCGGAGACCTGGCGAAGGTTGGTGACTGCGCCAGGCTTCAAAGTGGGAGAGTTCACATCAAAGAGTATGCCGCTTCCGAAGGTCAAAAAGACCTTGTCCTGCTCCTGACGGACCTGGGCATCCCGGATGGATTGAAGCTCCTGGGCCTGCTTATCCATGTAGTTCCCGATCAGACCACCGGCCGTGGCCCCAATGGCTGCTCCGATCAGAGCCGCCTTGGCCCGCTGAGAGGGATCGCCCCGCTTGACCAAGGCCCCGGCAATCGCTCCAACTCCCGCGCCGGTTACCGCCCCCTTGGTGGTCTTGGTCGACTGCTCCCACTGAGCGCACCCGATGAGCGTGGAGAAAAACGATACAAGAACGGCGCCGACAACCCATAATTTGAATCTTTTCATAATATTTTCTCCTCCTTATAATTAATGGCTCTTCTCCCATGTAGTGGGTAAAAAGGGGTCGAGGATTCCAGGGTTACGCTTCGCGTGCCCCGCTTTTCTCTATTTTTGTCGTTAGATCCCGGCATCTCCTTGAATCTATTCTTGCCGGGCCAGGACCGTCTGCGACGGCTACTACACTAACGTATCTTGGGGTCAAGGGGTCAAGTGAAATACTGTAACGCAAGCAAAATCTCCAGATAAAAACACCGGCACCCTTAACCCATAGTGTCGCGTCAACCTTGCAGTGCCTTTTGGTGTCACCCCCTCATCCCAACCTTCTCCCCATAGGGGAGAAGGGTTGTTTGAACGTCCTCTCCCCTTGGGAGAGGACTGAGGTGAGGGGGAAAATGGGATACGTCATTTTACACGTGACACGACACGAGGACCCTCGGCCCTTTATGTTTTAGCACTTCACTTGCCCCCTGGAATCCTTGACCCCTTGACCCCTGATGTTTTCACCCACTCTTTTGGAGATGATCCTAATTAATATTCTGTTTTCCAAAAGTTCCCGAAGTATAACCCCTTGATCCTGAACCGTCAAGTCACAAAAAACTCATCCCAAACCAAGTTTTGCACATTCAGACGGATTTTCTCAAATAAAATTCATCATCGGAGCTTTTTCACCTCATCCTTTGATGTACTCGTAAAAAGTTATCAAGAGAGACGGCTTCGTAAAAAGCTTCGGATGCAAGGCGCGCGAATCCTGAGGAATGAGGCGTACTTAGAGGTACGCTGCAATGACGAAGGATGAAGCGCAACGCCGCAGACGGACTTTTTACGAAGCCGTCATCCTTTCGCTTTCCCCTCTTTGACCGCCGGAAAATTGAGGATCGCCTCTGCCCCCTGACCATGCCGGTTTTTGATCTCGATCTCTCCGCCATGTTCTTCCATAATCTGGTGGCAGATGGTGAGCCCCAGGCCGATCCCTTCTCCCGGATCCTGGGTCGTAAAGAAGGGATCGAAGAGCTGTTCCTTGATCTCTTCCGGGATCCCCTGGCCATTGTCCTGCACAACAACCTGCACGGTCCTTGCCTGTCCCCTGGGATGCACGGACCGTGCAATAATCCTGACCTCCCCACCCTCGGGCATGGCTTGAAAGGCATTGAGGATCAGGTTCAAGAGGACCTGCTTGATTTTGGACACGTCGATATGAATCAAAGGGATATCGGGGTCTGCATGATAGCTGATCTCAATCCCCCTCTTATCAGCCTCTTTTCGAGTCAGGTCAAGTATGGGCTCAATCACACGGGAGATATTTTCCGTGATTAAGTCCGGAGGCGTAGGCTGTGAAAAGTTGACCAGTTCCGAAATCAGGGTCCTGATCCGCTGGATCTCATTGAAGCTCAGGGAGTAGAACTTCTCCCAGAATTCCTGATCCAGCCGGGCAGGGTCAGTCACCCGGAGTTCAGAAAGCTTTTGAGGAACCATCTCCAGGAAGGTCTGAATGGAGACCAGTGGGTTGCGAATCTCGTGGGCGATCCCGGCCGCAAGGGTCCCGACGGCTGAAAGCCTGTTGGCCCGGGACATCTTTTTCAAGGTTTCAATCTGCTCTCGGTGGAGCCGGTCCCGTTCAGAAACCAGATAGTAGTGTTCAATCCCCCGCTTCAGGGCAATCTTCAGGTCTTTAACCTCCCAGGGCTTCAGGATATAGGAATAAAGGGTTCCGGTGTTTACACCATCTACAAGCACATCCAGGTCTGAGTAGGCGGTGACGAGCATGGTCACGATTTCCGGATGCCCCTTGTTCACCTCCTGGAGGAATTCCATCCCGGTCATCCCGGCCATCCGCTGGTCGGAGATGACCAGCGCCACAAACTCCCGGTCGAGAAGTTCTAACCCGTCAGGACCGCTGGTTGCCGTATAAATGGTGAAGGTATCCTTGAAGTGAATGGAGAAGATATCCAAATTCTCCTCTTCATCATCGACGAACAAAATAGGATATTGTCTGTAATCAATCTTTTCCAACGGTTATCCCTTCTGCGGCGCTTCCTTGGGCCGAGGTGCGATTCAGCCGTACGGGAAGCGTCATGATCACCTCCGTGCCCTTGCCTGCCTCACTCGTCAGCTCGATCCGCCCTCCATGGTTCTCAATGATCCTCTGGCAGATACTCATCCCGAGCCCTGTCCCCTCTCCCCGCTTCTTGGTCGTGAAAAACGGCTCGAAGACCTTCGGAAGATCCTCCGGACGGATCCCGATCCCGTCATCACGAATACGGATCCTGACCTCACCCTGACCGGCAGGCTCCACATCAATCCAGATATTCCCCTTGTCCGGAATGGCCTGGATGGCATTATGCAGGATATTCATAAAAACCTGATTGAGCTGATCCGGATGACCCTGTATTCGCTCCTTAAAGTTGATCTCTTTATGTACAATGATCCTTCCCGAGATTTCATGGTTCAGGATGGTGAGCGCGGATTGGATCGGGGACTGGATCAACAGGAACTCCGGATCTCTTTGATCCTTTCGAGAAAAATGCTTGAGGTCGGAGACCAGGTTCCTGGTTCTGTTCAACCCTGTACCGATGATCTCCATCAAACGCACTGCCTCCCGGATGGTTCCCAGAAGCATCTCTTTCACGGACTTGGTTTTTTCTTCCGAGTCCTCTGCAGAAGATTCAACACATTGCCGGGAAAGATCATAGATCTTCTGTATGGAAACACGAAGCGCTGCAATTCCGTTATAGGCAAAATTAATGGGATTGTTGATCTCATGGGCCAGCCCGGAGAAGAGATGCCCAAGCGACGACATCTTCTCCGAATGGATGAGCTGCTCCTGGGCCTCCTTGAGTTCCTGCAGAGATTTTTCCAGTTCCCTTGTCCTTTCCACGACCTTTTTTTCCAGGTTCACATTCAAATCTTCAATGGTTTTGAAAGAGCCGGCATTTTCAACGGCCATGGCCACCTGGTTGGCCAGGCTGACCATCAGTACCTTTTCCCCTTCGGTGATCTTCTTGCCGGACCGGAGGTTGTCCGCAGCCAGGACGCCGAGAAGGCGATCCTTGCTCACAAGAGGAACAATAACGTATTCCTTTGTCTTGGTGATTTCAAAGATCCGCTTCTCCAGATCCGAGGCCTCGTTCCCTTCGATGAACTCCCTGGTCACAATCCGGCCTTGCCTCTTCTTGAACACCTCATCAGCTATGGGCGAGCGAAGATTTAACGGGACCTTGAGCCCGGTAAAAAAATCATTCAGCGAATCGTCGCCGAAGACCCTCCCCTGATGAAGGATCCCGGCTTCTTCATCCGCCAGCAAGATCAAACTTCGATCAAAGCCTAACCGCTCCACCACCATCTGCAGCAAGATTTTTATAATATCTTCGAGACGGAGTGTAGAGGTAACGGCCTGACTGATCTCATGCTGGGCAAAGAGTCCGTCATGGGCCCTTTGCAATTCCACGTATTTGGTTTCAATAACCTGAATGGACTCTTCCAGGGCAGCGGTCTGCTCCTGATTGATCTGCGCATTCCCTTTTTCGGTCAGCCTGTAATCCAGGAGTCTTCCAGCAAGGTATCCGGTCAGGAGGATGAAGGACGACTCCGTATAACCTACGGCATGACCGGAGAACAACTGCTTCAAAATCAGGATCAGAATGAATCCGAAGATCAGACCCAGCAGTCCGAACAACCTCTGCGGCCGGTTCAGCCAAGAAATCTCTAAGATACAGGAGTCCGCGCCCAGTGCCTGGCACTGTGTCTCCCGTGCCTTTCCCAAGGGCATGCCAAAGGCCCTTGAAATTCCTGCCACCTGGCCTAGCCGACATTCACAGCATACCTTTTTTGCCGGATATCCCTCTTTCATATGAACTCTGAAAGTACATTTGTTCTTCTGGAGCCTGAGGAGCGTCCACTCCGCACCTTTGTTGATATGCGGCGCTATCTCGGTTACCTTTTTAAGGACCTTCCCTACATTGCCGAAGGCATAAAAGATATAGAAGAGGTAGCCCCAGGACTTCTTGTGACCGGAGTAGGTTCCAGCCTTGAATGGTGACGCCGGATCTCCCGTCCATTCCACCAGTGTCTCCAAAAGATTGCAATAATACGACCAGGAGACCCAGTGGTTCTGATCCTGAAGATAATCCAAACTGAGTCCGGTTCTTGAAATAAACTCCTCGAGCGCTTTCCTCCCATAGGTCTCTTCCACATAGACCAGGATACAGTTAAAGGCCCTGCAGTTGACCTCGGGCTTGGTTTTGAAGTCATCAAGGCTCAAAGATTCATGATTTGTTGATTCCTTATTCATAAAGTATAGCTTTCTACTCTAAGCGCATTCATTATTGAAGTACAACAAACTGAAGAAGCAACTTCAAGAGGTGTTTTAAACCCCGACACTTTCAATGCGACTATTAATAAGCGATTCTATATGAGCAACTTCTTGATCGGTGATTTTACTGAAGTCAGTACCCTTTTGCAAGTACCATCGGATTAACCCGTTAATCTGTTCTTTTGACCCCCCACCCCAATGAGCAGGTATGAGCTAAATAGCATTTGGACCCTTATTATATTTCCTCTATTGATTATAAATAAATTTACTTCTCGATACATCTCGATACAAGGATGAGTATGACTTGAAATAGCTGGTCGTTAAATAACTCCGTCTGTAATCCTTGTTGAGCTTATAGGATAAAAAAGCAGTTTCGAAATCCCTTGTCTCCGCAAAGGTTCTGAAAATCCTTCTGACAAATGGGATCATGGAATAAAGACCATCCTTCACACATACCATGCCTCGATAGTATTCCTCTGCAGACATCCCTTTTGTTCGGAAGAGAATTTTTGAAAAACTATAGGCTTTCCAGTCTTTGGGAAAGTCCGTGTGTGTAAGTCTCTGTTCCAGATGTAGTCGATGAAAAAATTCCGTCCCAGGCAATGGTGTGGCAAAGGTGATTTGAATCACGTCTAATCCGCTTCCCCGGATAAAACTTAAGGTTCTCTTAAAGATCTCCGGATCTTCTCCGTCGCTCCCGAACATCAGCGCGCCAATAACACCAATCCCATCATTGTGGCATCTTCGGATATACCTAGCATATTCGCCAGTGCCTTTTTTTAGATTATAACTCTTACCAAAATATTTTAAAGAGTCCGCAGATACGGATTCTAAACCAACAAAGATCATTCTACAACCTGCTTTTTTAGCCCATTTAAGAACTTCAGGGTTTTCAGCAAAATTGAGAGAAGTCTGACAGACAAAACGTTTTCGTAACCCCTTTTCCACCATCCCGCGAAAAAGGTGTATGGCCCGGTCCTCCGCTGATTTGCCATAGCCAAGGATGTTGTCGTCAACAAAAAAGATGTTTTTTTGGGGAATGGCCTTCAACTCATCCCATACTTCGTCAAGAGGTCTCTGCCGAAAATGGCGTCCATTAAAGGCCGTGACTGAACAGAAATGACAGTCCATGGGACAACCTCTGGAGGTCTGTATTGTGCCCCAGACATAGTTAGGATCAAAAAGGTCTCGACGCGGCAGTGGAAGATCCGAAAGATCTTCATGCACTGCCTTATAAACCCTTTTGAGATGCCCAGACTCGAAGTCTTTCAGAACCTGAGGCCATACCCATTCTCCCTCCCCCTGCACCACGCTGTTGGCATAAGATAACGCCTCTTCGGGCATCATGGTCATGTGAATGCCTCCCATGACCACGGGAACGTTCTTGCTTCGATAGAACTTGGCAATCTCATAAGCCCGATTTGCTGTAGAGGTAAACGAGGTGATCCCCACGAAATCTGCATCGGGAAACGACGCGACCCGGACATTTTCATCCATCAGCGTGATTTCCCAATGCGGCGGTGTAACCGCTCCAAGATAAGCCAGGCCCAATGGAGGCAATTGGGTTATTTTCCTCCACCTGATTCCACTCACTGGATCGGATATAGGATTGACCAGTACAAGTCTAGGCATGATATTTCTCCTCTACTTTATAGGCCGTTCGTATCTTGTGTGTGACCGACAAAAATCTAAAGCAGGAAAGAGCTCCACTGAAAGGATTTCTTTGCTTGTCGGAGGCTTTTCCCATTGTAAAAATCCTCTTTAAAGGATAACTCTTTCTGTAGAGATCACTGAATTTCCGATAGAATTCTTTTCGAGGGAGGCGGGTGGGAAGCAAGGAGTGAGCCAGATCAAAGAATTCATACCGTTTAAGAACCAGTTTCTTCTTTACCTCTTCATAAAAATCCGTACCCGGAAGCGGGGTGAGGATAGAAAACATGGGATCATTGATCCCCTCTCTCTCTATATACTCATGAAGGTCATCAAAGTCATCTTTAGTGAAATCGGGATCCACAATAAAATACGCCCTGACCCGCACATCATTTTCCTTGAGAATCCGGATCGCCTGATTCTGGAGTTCGACCGTGCTCTTCTTATTGAATAGGGCCAGTCTCTGATCCTGAAAAGATTCCAGGCCCATGATCACGGTCGTGAGGCCGATGCCGCGCCATTTCTCAATGAGATCCGGCCTCGCCACGATGGCATCGGCCCTGCCGTACATCTTATAGTTCTTCTTGATCCCCGAGTCCCGGATCACGGAAAAAAGGGCCTCTGCATGCCGGGCATGAGACAAGGTATTGTCGTCGGCAATAAAGACATGGCTCTCGCGGACCCCGGATAACTCCTGCGCAACCTTCATGGGGTCCCTGAGCAAGTATCTTCCCTGCATGATCCTCCAGATCGAGCAGAAACTGCATCGGAAAGGACACCCTCGGGAGGTCATGACGGCCGCGGCCGGACGATTGGAGCCGAAATAGTAGCGGTGACGATAACCCTGTGTCAGATGCCGGTTCGGTTCAGGGAAACCATTCAGATCTTTTATGGGATCGGCTTCCCCGGTGAAAATAAAATGATCTCCCTTCCTCCCCCAGAGGCCCCGGACTTCCAAGGGATCTTCTCCTCTGGAGAGTCTGCCGACCATCTCCGGGAATATCCGCTCACCGCCGCCCACGGCCACGGCATCCACATCGGGCAGATGAAAGTCCTCCGGCCTCGCCGTTGCATGACATCCGCCCACCACGATAAAACTCTCGGGCAGTAAACGCTTGATTTCCCGCAGCAATGAGCGTACTCCAGGAACCTCGGTCGTATACGCTGTCAACCCCACAAGGTCCGGCTTGAATTCCTCAAGGGACCCATTCAAATCCGGATCGATCCGCATATCGAGGATCCTGCAGGAATGCTCCGGGATCGTCGCGGCTAAAATCTCCAACTCCAGAGGCTCGATCAAAGAGTCACCGAGGATTGAGATTTTATTGATTGGGGGCTTGATGAGCAGCACCTTCATGGGAATACTTTACCATCCTTAGCATCCTGCATTCCAGTTTCCCGTACTTCTCTCGGACGTAGTGTTGATACTGAAAAATACTCTGCCTGCAATAAGTCAGGCAGTAATAGTCCCGAATATAGGAGAATCCCCATTCATTGAGAATGGCATCGAGAGGCTCGAACGTCATGAGGGTCACCTTTGAATACCCGAAACTGCGATAAAAAGAGAGCGCTTCGTTGACTAAAAAAGGAAGGACCTGATCAACAATTTCCCTGTCCCTGCTCACAATATAAATCCGGAAATGGTTCAGGAGACCCGAAAGATTCACGCCCACGGATGTGTCCTCAGCCACCGAAAAACAAAGAACCTCCTGACCTCTCCTCACTGCAAAAATCCTCCGGTTTCTTCTGAGCCCGCTCATGCGGTACAGCCTCGACGTCTCCATGAGATCCAAGCCATGCCCGAAGAGAGACTCGGACCGGGCGTACAGGGCCTTTCCGGTCATGGCGAAATAATTCCGGATCATTTCCTGTTCAGGGTTCCGCAATAAACCGACCTCGACCCCTGCGGGAAGTCCCCAGGCTGTCGGTATGGGTCCGGCATGTCGATGGTACAGGCGGTATCGAGTCAGATCATACTCCTGCGGTTTAAGATGCTCCTCGGCAAAAGCCCGGAAGTTTTTATTGGGCCAGGGGTTGTCCGGACGGAAATAGGTCTTGATGTAGTGTATCTCATGGTTCCGGAACAACTCCTCGGCCAGACCGAGGTTGATCTCCTTGCCGGTGTTCATCAGGGGATGTTTAAGAGCGGAAAGGTGCTGAAGGAGCCAGGTCTCCTCATAAACCTGAAGAATCGATCCTGAGCCCAAAACTTTTTCATCATGGACCAAGGCAAAATTGATGAAAAATTGTGAACCTTCGGAATAAAGCCGCTTCCATGTCCTGTCGATCTCTTTTTTCATCTCCATAATGGAATCATGCTTCTCAGGGTAGATGAATCCGGATTGATAATGAAGAGACCAGAGCCCTGGGATCAGATGTTCGCCGGATTCAACCTGAAAAGGATGGCGTTCATGCCTGAGGATGTCGAGAACGGCCTGCCGCGTCTCGTCCGGAAGATACTCAAAAGAAATACCGATTCGGCAGCAAAGCCTTCCACGATGCGGCCGGATGGTCTTCACGCTCTGAATCAGGATACGCGGGAGCGGGTACGGCCTTCCGTTCAGATTCAGCAGGGCGTCATGGATTCTCATTCCGGCAAACAGAAAGTTCCGATTGAGGTCTAAAGAAATGGAAAGCCCGGTCTCGGACAGATCTAAAACAGGCCGCACCATGTCCTGATCCAAGAGAGGGTTTTTAAAGTGGATACGGATTTCTTCGCCTTGCGGCGGGATACATCGCAGGGTTTTTCGTCTGCGTATTTGAATCATCCGTTCCGGAATCTTCAGAATGATTCTTCTTGTTTCCGACCGGCACACAGAGGACAAAAAAAGGTACAGGGTCTCATCCATGATGTAGTGGACACGGATCAGGCGCCCCACGGCAAACCGGACACGGGATGAACGGCTTTCCTCAATCCTGAAAGAAAGGAGTGAGAGGTCTTGACGCTCCATCTCTTCTGGAACGGCGTAAAGGACCGGCCGCTTTTGGGCTGCATCCTGAAGATAGGCAGGCGCCTTGTATGCCGTCAGCTTTCTCAGGCAGATCTTAATCTTGGAAGGAATGATGATCTCCTCGCATTCATTTTCTTTAAAAAAAACGCCCCCCTGCAGGGGCGGCCTCTCTCTCTCCTGGAAGACCGCGCCTACGCGGTGAAACCGCTTCCCTTGAAAATCAGAGCATGGTCTTACATACAAGACTTTTGCGGATGTGGAATAACAGGGCTGGTCAAAAAGGAAAAGATCGATCCTGGAAATCAAGAGACCGGAAGCGGGCGGGCGGTCTTCCGGTGATGTCCGGTAACTGAGACCATCATAACCGATGTCATCGAGTTCCCGCACCAATTTTCCCCTGTAGGCCCACGGGTCCGGAAACTCAATCGAAATGGGAACCGCAAGAGGATACTGCAGACGAGGTAAGGCTCGCGGCGGATAGGACTCCAATACCTCCGGGAAAGAGAGACTGAAACAACCGGCTGCCGGTTCGATCACCCTGATTTCAAAGAAATAGGCATGGCTGTTAAAAACAAAGGAGACCACAACGGGTGAGCAGGATTTCAGGGACGTCTCCGTCCCTCTCCACTTCAGGAAAAGCCGCGGAGGAGGATGCTTTGTCTCTATCCCGATGATGTACGCTTCATAAAGGACCGGGTCTTTAGATATTGAAACCCGGACACGAATCATTTGGTGGATCAGTTCCTGCAAAATGGATTGAATCTGCAGCGAATCAACGATCCCTGAATTTCCATCCTGGAAAAGGGGCCTTTGCAATGCAATCACCAAGACCCTCCTCATCTTGAGGAAAAAGGCAATGCTTTTAGTACTTTTTTTTATCACATCAAAGCTGTATTGTCAACCGGGCAGAATAACCCAATTTCCGCGATAGAAATGACCGCACCTCTTTGTGCAGGACTTCAGACCTGTTTTTTTGCAGATCTTGAGTAAGAGACCCGTATGATAGAGGGGGATTCCCCTCCACTATGCCTTCTGAGGGGT
>Ga0210021_1001755_pt1 | contig 20091 bp, 19 predicted proteins | sample CryGeymeta201517_FD_183981 | JGI IMG/M metagenome (GOLD analysis project Ga0210021, IMG submission 183981) | Groundwater microbial communities from Crystal Geyser aquifers in Utah, USA - Crystal Geyser metaG 2015-17 (SPAdes) (version 2) | ecosystem: Environmental > Aquatic > Deep subsurface >... | reverse complement strand
TTTATAGGTTAAAGGAACACAGATTCATAATTCATAAACATTTCCTATCAATTCATCCACTTATCAACCCATCAACTATTCAACTTATCAACTTTTTGTGTCTTCGTGCCTTTGTGGTGAGTAGTTACCGTCTTTTTTAATATCAGGGGGTTACCAGAAGCAGTGTTTTTTTACTTTATATTATATGAGTCATCTTGTGGGATAGTCCAAATATTATCAAAGGAGGCAACCAATATGTATGCAAAGACAAAAGAGGATGTCTTTAAGTTAGTTAAGGACAATAATGTCAAGTTTATTCGTTTATGGTTTACGGATATGCTTGGACAACTGAAGAATTTTGCTATTACCAGTGCAGAGATTGAAAATGCAATGGAAAATGGCATGGGATTTGATGGTTCTTCAGTAACAGGGTATCAGGATATTGAAGAAAGCGATATGATTGCTATGCCGGATCCGTCAACCTTTCAGATACTTCCATGGAGACCAAGGGAGACGGCAGTAGCCAGAATGTTCTGCGATATTATGACTCCATACGGAGAGCCTTATGAGGGTGATCCCCGTTATATCCTGAAGAGAGCTATAAAACGGGCAAATGATATGGGATTTGACCATTTCTTCGTTGGGCCGGAGCTTGAATACTTTTATTTTCAATCCTCAGATTCTACAAAGGTTCTGGATAAAAGCGGGTATTTTGATCTGAACCAATTAGATGCTGGTTCTGACATCAGGCGGGATACCATTTTAACATTGGAGGCAATGGGTATTCGGGTTGAATATAGCCATCATGAGGTGGCACCAAGCCAGCACGAGATTGATATGAGATATACCGATGCCTTAGCCATGGCAGATAATGTCATGACCTATCGCTTAGTTGTCAAAGAAATAGCACAAAAGTATGGGGTTTATGCCACCTTTATGCCCAAACCAATCTTTGGTGAAAATGGTAGTGGGATGCATGTTCATCAGTCTCTGTTTAAGAAGGATCATAACGCCTTCTTTGATGCCAATGATACCTATCACCTGAGCGATACAGCAAAAAAGTTTATTGCCGGTCAGTTAAAGCATGCTCCAGAAATGTCTTGTATCTTTGCCCAATGGACAAACTCCTACAAGAGACTTGTTCCTGGTTATGAGGCACCAGTCTATATCGCCTGGTCACAACGCAACAGGTCAGCCTTGGTTAGAATCCCTTTGTATCATCCCGGAAAAGAACAAGCTACCAGAATGGAGCTGCGTTGTCCTGATCCAGCATGTAATCCATACCTTACCTTTGCTGCCCTTCTTCATGCTGGACTTGATGGGATTGAGAAAGGGTATGAATTGCCAGAGTCAATGGACAAGAACCTTTATCACCTTAGTGCTGCGGAAAGGGAAAGTGCCGGAATTGAGATGCTGCCGGGCAGTTTGGGTGAGGCGATAGGTGTTGCCAAACACAGTGAGATTGTTCGCAAGGCATTGGGTGAGCATATCTTCCCAAGATATATCGCTATAAAGGAAAAGGAATGGGAGGATTATCGAATACAGGTTACAGAGTATGAGTTGGAGAGGTATCTGTCGATACTGTAGGAATAGTAACAGGATTGTCTCATACGGAAATGTGGAGAGGGTAGGCGTTCAAATGCCAGCCAAATCGTAGGGACAGGGCTTGTCTCTGTCCAAAGCTGGCACGAGATTGTTTAAGGGTCTGTCGCAAAACAACTATTACATTCGGTTGCCGCTTCATCTCGTTCAGCAAGGCGAGCGAATCGACAACCTCGATGTGACACATTTATTTTGTGACAGACCCTTATTAACATATCCTTGGCAATTGATCTCCAACCATCATATCAATTACCCTTGTTCCACCTATGCGTGTAACCAAAGAGACCATACCCTCTGGTTTTTCGACAACCTCACCAATAATCTCGGCATTTATCCCCAGTGGGTGTCTCTTCATGCAGGCAAGAACCCTGTCCCCTGCCACATTTTCGACAATTGTCACTAATTTACCCTCATTGGCAATATAGAGCGGGTCAAAGCCAAGCAATTCACAGGCACCTCTGATATTATCCTGTACGGGAATCTTATCCTCATAGATTCTCATCCCCAAATTTGCTACTTGAGCAAACTCGTTCAGGGTCGTGGCCAACCCACCGCGGGTTGGGTCACGCATGGCATGAATATCATTGCCAACCTCATCAAGCATAGAGGCAACAAGGTGATTCAAGGGGGCTACATCTGAAATAAAATCTGAGCTGAATCCAAGCCCTTCCCGCTGGCTTAGTATGGCTATCCCATGGTCCCCAATAGTGCCGCTGAGAATAACGCTATCACCCGGGCGTATTCTGCGTGGTGAGATGTCAATCCCATCAGGAATCAGCCCAATCCCGGAAGTAGTAATAAATACCTTATCAGCCATTCCCCTACCCACAACCTTGGTATCGCCACAAACTATTTTAACCCTTGCCTCATCTGCTGCCTGTTTCATGGACATCAGGATAGTCTTTAAGTCGTTTATCGACAGGCCTTCCTCGATAATAAAGGATGCTGATAAATAGAAAGGCTTTGCCCCGCTCATGGATAGATCATTTACTGTACCGCATGCAGAAAGCCTGCCAATATCTCCGCCAGGAAAGAATATGGGTGAAACCACATAGGCATCAGTGGTATAAGCCAGCTTACCCTCAGCGACATTAAACACAGCACTGTCATTTAACTCATCTAATATCTCATTGCCCAGCTCTTTCAGGAATACATCATGAATCAATTGTTGACTGAGCCTTCCACCAGAGCCATGGCTGAGTAATATTCTGTCAAATTGCATTGTTATCCCTCCTCCTCTTGACTATGGACTATACTTATAATATGCAGCACATGTTCCCTCTAACGAGACCATGCAGGCTCCAACTGGATTCTCCGTGTTACATACTGTCTTGAACAATGGGCAATCAGTCGGTATGGCTATTCCCCGAAGTATCAAACCACAGATACAGTCGGACAGGTTAGACAAGTCTGACTTATCGGACATCTCAGGCATCTCAAACTGCAATAAGGCATCAAACCGGCTATACTCCTGCCTTATTTTCAAACCTGAATCAGGGATAACACCAATACCCCGCCAGACAGCATCAATTGGCTCAAATACCTCAGCCAATATCCTTTGTGCCACAACATTTCCCTCATGCTTCACTGCCCGGGTGTATTGAATCTCTACCCCCACTTGACCACTTTCCCTTGCTTTAACCAACATCAGGATGGCTTGCAATATATCTAACGGCTCAAACCCGGTAATTACGCAGGGAATATGGTATTGCTCAGCAATAAACTCATACGGTTTAGCACCAATAATGGTTGAGACATGTCCCGGGCAGATAAATCCATCTATTTTTACCTCTCCAGACTCAAGCAAGGCTTTCATGGCTGGAGGGATGAGTTTATGACAGGAATATACAAAAAAGTTATCAAGCCCTTGCTTGCTTGCCAATTGTATGCCTGAGGCAATACTTGGTGCCGTAGTTTCAAACCCTATACCAAAGAATACCACCCTTTTTGTGGGATTATTTCTGGCAATATCCAAGGCGTCAAGAATTGAATAGACCACTCGAATATCTGCCCCCTCTTGCCCTTTCTGCCTCTCAAGAGAACTTGCACCCCCCGGCACTCTGATCATATCGCCAAAGGTAGTAAAAATAACATCCTTTTGTCTTGAAATCCATCTGGCCACATCTATATCCTGAGCAGCTGTTACACACACAGGGCATCCGGGACCAGAGACGAGTCTGATGGATGGGGCAAGGAGTTTCTTTATCCCATGCTTAAAAATAGCCATTGTATGAGTACCACAGACCTCCATCAGAACAATCTCTTTATCGGAAAGCCTGTTGATGCTCTCAACCAACCTTTTCGCCAGTCCCGGGTCACAAAATTCATCTATATATCGCATATTCCAATCTCCTCCAAAAGTCTCAACGACTCCCGGGCATCATCCTCATCAACCTTCTGGATGGCAAACCCAGCATGCAGGATTACATAGTCACCTACGCGTACATCCTCAACCAAGGCAAGGGATGCCTGTCGTTTTACACCACCTATCTCAACGACTGCCAGAGAGTCTGAAATCTTCATTATTTTTACAGGTATACCCAGACACATTTTTTATCCTCCTGCTTGCAATCACTACCTGACCAAGGGAAATCCCGCCATCATTTGCAGGCACCCTTGAGTGAGAAAAAACAATAAACCCATCCCCTTCGAGCAGGGGTTTTACTCTTTCCAAAAGGTATCGATTCTGAAAAACACCACCCGACAAAGCCACCTTATTTACCATCCATCTTTCCCTTATCAGCCGGGAAATTTGTTGGATCATGGCTATGATTGTATTGTGAAATCTGGCTGAGATAATAGATGAAACCACCCCTGTCCCCATATCATTTAATATCCCCCTGATTATTGGAATGGTATCTATTCCCCATGGCTTTGTATCTTGATCCACAAAAAAGCCATACTCTCCATTGCAATGTTCCTCAGCCATCATCTCCAGTTCTATAGCTGCCTGTGCCTCATAATCAACCTCATCCCTGATACCAATAATACTTGCTACAGCATCAAACAATCTGCCAGCACTTGAGGTAAGGGGTGAATTTAACCCTTGCTCCATCATCTTGATGATTATCTTCACCCTCTCACTGCCCCATCTCTCTATAAATCCCGGGGGAATGATCCCCCCACAAGCTGCATACAAATAACTCACTGCCATACGCCAGGGCTGTTTGGTGGCCAGATCTGCACCTGGCATGGGAATATATTTCAGGTGTGCTATCCTTTCAAACCCGCTGTAATCTGCCAATAAAAACTCTCCACCCCAGATGTGTCCATCTGTTCCGTAGCCTATTCCGTCCAGAGCTATCCCCAGCACCCTTTCATCTATGCTGTTCTCTGCCATACAGCTAACGATATGAGCATGGTGATGCTGGATGGCATGGTTTTTGAGGTTGGGATTTTGAGCTGTAATCTCAAGGGCAAATCTGGTCGAGAGGTAATCAGGGTGCAAATCATGGGCAATAAATTCTGGCTTAATCTGGAAAAGTCGTTGATACCGTTTAATCCCCTCCTTAAAAAATTCCAATGTTTCGAGGTTTTTCAAGTCACCCAGATGTTGGCTCAAAAAGGCAAAATTCCTATGGCTTAAACAAAATGTAGATTTAAGCTCAGCCCCGACTGCCAGAACAGAAAGAAAATGGTTCGCTCCTGTGTCAAATGTTATCGGATATGGGGCATACCCGCGTGCGCGTCGGACAATCATCTCCTTGTCGCCTATTACCTGAACCACTGAGTCATCACATCGATTATGAATATCCCGATTGTGCATAAGGATATAATCAGTCACGCCAGGAAGCCTATCCATTGCCTCATTATTATCCTTAATTAATGGCTCATCAGAAAGGTTAGCACTGGTCATCACCAGAGCAGGTATTTCCTCATCAGCCATTAAGAGATAATGAAGTGGGGTATAGGGCAGCATCACCCCAAGATACCTATTGTTTGGGGCAACAACATCAGGGATGGAACATGGCAGTCTCTTTTTTAGCAAAACAATTGGACTGGCAGTCGAAAGCAGAATATCCCTTTCATGCTCATTAACCTTACAGTATTGCCCTACCCTCTCAATGTCCCTTAACATAATGGCAAACGGCTTCTCTTTTTCACGCCTCTTTCTCTCTTGCAATCGTTTTACAGCCTCGCTATCCAGTGCATTACATGCCAGATGAAACCCACCAATTCCCTTCACAGCTACAATACAGCCATCCTTTAAGATCCCTATGGTTTTTCTTATAGGGTCATCACACTCAACTCGTATCCCATCCCTCCACAGCCATACCTCAGGGCCACATACGGGGCAAGCATTTGGCTCAGCATGATACCGCCTGTTGGTAATATCATTATACTCAGCCTCACATTCCTGACACATCTTAAAATCCCGCATGGTTGTATTTTTGCGATCATAGGGGGTAGCCTGAATGATGGTGAATCTTGGTCCACAATTTGTACAGTTGATAAAGGGATACCCATATCGCCTGTTATTGAGATCAATGAGTTCCTGATAGCAATCGTTACATATAGCCATATCAGGGGGGACCGGAGTAAACTCATCCGGGCAAATAACACTCTCCCTTATTTCAAAAGAGACCGAACCAATAGTCGGAAAAAACTCAATTGTCCGCCTCATAATGGTTGCCATAGGTGGCGACGAATTCAACACCTGCTGATAAAATCCATCCACGCATTCCCTGTCTCCCTCAACCTCAATGATAACACCCTGACTTGTATTAGCCACCCAGCCGAAGAGATGGAAGGATTCAGCCAGCCTATGGACAAACGGCCGAAACCCAACCCCCTGAACAATGCCATTCAAGATTATCCTTGCCCTAATCTGCACAATCATGCACCACCCTTCTTTAAGGTAGGACAGGCATTCTTGCCTGTCTACAGGCATTCCTTGCCTGTGTCTACAAGTATTCCTGCCTGTGTTCAGGCAAGACAGACAGGAATGTCTGCCCTACCCTTAAGTCGTCAAGAAAAAATAACTTGCAGGAGTCGTGCCACCGATCCATCTTGGCTGGTTTCGTTGTTCGTCGTTTACGAACAGTAGTATGCTCGCTTCTCACGACTTGCCAGCCAAACGACTCAGAGTGACTCTTGGTGTACAACTTATTTTTTCTTGACTCCTAACCAATCAAGCCATACTGACAGCCCATCCTTAGTCTTGCATGAAACCTCAAATATTGGAAGCTCTCCTGCCCGCCTTACATCTTCCTTAAATGTGTTGATATTAAATTCAAAGGCATGCAGAAGGTCAATCTTATTAAGCACCACACCATCTGCTATTCTAAACATTCCCGGATATTTCTTTGGTTTATCATCACCCTCCGGCACACTCGAAACCACTACCCGAGCGTTCTCACCCAACCTGAAACCTGCCGGACACACAAGGTTGCCCACATTCTCAATAAAAAGCAGATCAATCTCAGCAAGGTTAAAATGGGTAAGAGCCATCTTGATCATCATAGCATCAAGATGACAAGCACCTTCAGTATTTATTTGAACCACTGGCACACCAGTTGCTTGAATCAACTCAGCATCATGGCTGGTAGCAATATCACCCTCAATCACCCCTATCCTGATATTATCTTTCAATGCCTCAATTGTTCGAAGCAGCAAGGATGTTTTACCAGCACCAGGTGAGCCCATGACATTGACCACAAACACATTATTATCCCTGAAAGCAGCCTGATTTTCAAGGGCAATTGTATCATTTACCTTCAAGACCGAAGCTGCTACCTTAATTACCTTCATCATTCATCCACCTCTATTGATTCAACCTCAATTGTATCAGATCCCAAACACCCTGTTGTTATCAATTCTGCTCCCTCTGCCAGACTACCCTGAGAGATACAGGAAAAGGCAAATTGCAGGGAATCAAGATTTATACATGAGTATTCTCCTATTCTTAATCTGATATTTAGAACATTGTTGGCATTATTCTGCAAAGCAGTATTGGTAGCTATATCAAGTATGGATTGGGCAAAAGATATTTCATGCACCTTTTTCACCTGATTTGGGGAAAATGGGGGAAAATGGGGACAAATAAATTCAGGTAAGCTCCGTAGGAGCGATATATTCTTAATATGTCACCCCTCTGGGGTTTAATCGGTGAGGGAAAATGGGGACAGCACCCTATTTTTCTTCTAAAAATAGGGTGCTGTCCCCATTTTCCCGTCCCCATTTTCCCCTACTTCAATTCCTTACCTGTGGTTGCCATGCCAAGTGAGCAATGTTTTACCCCTCTTTTTGTCTTTAATTGCTGGGATAATTCCTCAATCTCCTTTGGTTTCCCTTTAACAACTACTATTTCCATACAATTATGATGGTCAAGGTGGATGTGCCCAGTGAAGATAATAAGGCGATGAAAGTCATGCTGAATATCAATGAGAGTGTTTGCCAATTCCCTCTGATGATGATCATAAACAAGGGTAATGGTTCCAGCTATTTCTTCCCCTTGTATCCATTCTTCTCTTATCAGGCTTTCCCGAATAAGGTCGCGGATAGCCTCTGATCGGTTAGAGTAGTTTTGCGTGTTGATAAGATTATCAAAACTATCCAGCAACTCTTTGTCTAATGATATTCCAAAACGAACTAAATTTGACATAATGTCTCCCAATCTCTATCTCTGTTCCTCTGTTCCTTCCTGTCTTTGTGCCTCTGTGCCTTCTTTTTCCCCTCTCCCTACAGATATTTCTCCATACTATTATAAATCGTATTTGCTATGCCAAACTTATTTGATTTTGCTATATTCTTGGCATATTCATCGTAAAGCATATCTTCCCACATATCTTCAGCATACCCTCCATGAAACATCTCTGTCTTGCCTGTAGATTTACGCATTTCATCAAGGAGCATGTTCACAAAAATAGCCTCCAAATTATAACTTGCCTCACGAAGGCGTTCCTTTCTTAACTCAAAATCCTTTTCATTATCAGTAGACTGAACCTGCACCTCTGACGATGGAATGGAGAATGGAGGGGCAATATCAGTCGTATTTGTTTGCACCCCTGATAATTGAACAGCATTTTTCCTGGTCTGATAATTGAGTATTTTATCGAATTGGGTGTCTAATCCATTGATTGGGGTTATTGCATTCATTGTATGTCTCCTTAGTTGATAGGTTTATAGGTTGATAGGTTGATGAGTTTATAGGTTAAAGGAACACAGATTATAAACCTATCAACCCTTCCCTTTCCAACCCTTCCCTTTCCAACCCATCAACTTATCAACTTATCAACTTTTCGTATCTTTGTGGTGAGTAGTTACATAATAACTATCTCTGCCTGCAATGCTCCAGCTGCCTTAATAGCCTGAAGAACTGCAATAACATCCTGCGGGGTAGCACCTACAGAGCTTAATCCCTTAACTACATCACCAACCTTAACCCTTGTTGAAAGAATGACCACCTTACCTTGGGACTGAGTTGTTGTTTGTGCCTCTGGTTTTGTCTCTGCTGTATTCTTGCCGCCTGTTTCAGGTGTCGTTGGTGATTCAGTTGACTGCTGTTTGATAATATCCAATACCGTAGTTATCTGTTCCGTGGTTGGTTTGATATTGATTGCCCCTAATGCATTGGACATGGTTTCTGTGCTTATTTCCGGGGCAGAAACAATGATGGTTGGTGCTGCTCCTTTACCCTCTTGCTTTTCCCCTTCTCCGGTGACTACCAGATACAAATCCTTATGGGATACAGCTACAGGCAGGATGTAAAGATTTTCACCCATTACCACTGTTCCTGTTCGTTCATTAATGACAACCCTGGCAACAACATCCGGGGTAACGGTCAGGTTCTCAAGCGTGGATATAAAGCCAACTATATTATCCGTGTATTCAGAAGGAATGGTTACATCTATGGAGGCAGCATTTATAGCTATGGCTGTGCCTGCACCAAATCCATCATCTATTGCCTTCACCATCCTTGAGGCTGTGGTAAAATCTGAATTTTTAAGCACAAGTGAGAGCTTGCCATCAACTGCAATTGGACATGTTATCTCTTTTTCTACAATCCCGCCATCAGGCACCCTTCCTACAGTGGGATGAGCCTTTTTTTTGCCGGTTTTGCCTGCATCACCACCACCAAGAGACACAGGACCCTGTGCAACAGCATAGGTTACTTTATTTGCTCCAACCAGAGGTGTTTGTAATAATATTCCGTTACTGAGATCAGATGCATCACCAAGGGTGGATACAATCACATCTATTTTGTCTCCTGCCCGACTGAATGCCGGCAACTCCATGGTAACCATTACCGCTGCAATGGCATTGACCTTCATCTTGTCTTTATCTACAGTAACCCCAAAGTGTTGCAACATATTTACTATGGACTGAGCTGTAAAAAAAGTATTCTTGCCATCTCCGGTTCCACTTAACCCAACGATTAACCCATATCCTACCAATTGATTGGGTCTGACATCAGATATGCGGCAAACATCCTTCAGCCTTACAGATGGTCCCATGGATAATGGGTCAACAAGGGTATCCTCTGCATGTGCAATAGATTGAAATAAAATAATTCCCAGTATAATGCCACTAATAAATGCTATAACCCTAATCATATCTTTCTCCATAATACCATAGGGCACACAGGGGTCATAAAATTTAAGCGTAGCAGAAACCTTCCACTACCCACCCTATGTCCTCTGGATGCTCTATGGTCATTGTTCCATCAAAAAAATATATTTGCAATCTTATTCGTTACCCTGCCAATCACCCCTGGCCGTTCCTTATCCGTTAATTCTGCTTCTCCTTTATACTTAATGTTAGCATTTGAAATATATGAAGAAAGTATAGTGTTTTGAGGGGTAATGTCTTGTGGTCTGACAATTCCAGAGACAGATATCTGCTCTTCATCACCATTTACTTTTAATACCCTTTTACCATCAATAACAAGATTTCCATTAGCCATAACCTCTGTAACATCTACCGTAATCATGGCATTAAGCAGCCCTGTGCGAGTAGTTGCCCCTGCCCCGTTAAAGCTGCTTTTGGCTTTTGCACCGGTAAATGGTAAGAAACTTAACAAGTTTGCTTTTTTACCAGCAGCAACTGTATCAGGTGTTCCATTTAAGCTGATATCCTTTGCCCGCTTGGTTACACTCTTGTGTGAGGCTTGAGACGATTCAGTAATAATTACGGTCAGGGTATCACCCTTCTTTTTTGCCTTTGAGTCAGTATAAAGGCTTTCCTGTCCTCCTTTAAGCCATAGCGATTCTGCATTTGTTATCCTTGCCTTTACCCAGACTGTCAGGGTAATAACCAATATCAGAATAAAATAAAATTTTTCCGATCTTTTCATAACACCCTCCTTTTTAAGTGAAAAACGAAAAACTAAAAGTGAAAAACGAAGTAACTACTCACCACAAAGGCATGAAGACACAAAAAGTTGATAAGTTGAATAGTTGATGGGTTGATAAGTGGATGAATTGATAGGAAATGTTTATGAATTATGAATCTGTGTTCCTTTAACCTATAAACTCATCAACCTATCAACCTATCAATTTATGTGTTCTCCGTGGTGAATTACTTTACCTGAGTAGTTACAAAACGAAGGTAAAATCAGATTTAGCTTTTCACTTTTCACTTTTCACTTTTCGTTTTTCACTTAATCAATCAATACCTTTTTCCCCTCACAAATCACCCCATTGACTATTTTTTTGGAGTCAGAATTTTTTACACTTATTCTTTCCCCAATCATCCCATCCTTACATGAAGTGCCAGGGGCAGTAATGAGAAGATTTCCTATCTTACTGGTAATGGTTACTTTATCTCCTTCATTAATATATGGTGGATATTCAGCCAGAGTGGTTGTCAAAATATTTCCCTGTTTAATAAAGGCAGTTGCCCTCTTGCCTATTACTTCTTCCATATTGGTAATCGGGGTTTGTCTTAAATAGGTAATATCCCTTTCCTCAATTCTTAAATCCTTTGCGGTTATTATCTGCTTAATCCTTATATTAGATACAGCCACCACAACCCGTTGCAACTCCTGAATCTCCAGACCAATCCTCAACACCTGCGTCTGTTTTCCATTTACCTTAACAATTATCGGAATAGAAAGCCTTTTATTTAATGCAGGCAGTTTATATGTGTTATCCACAATCAGGGTTACTTCCCCTTTGGGCAGGATAACTTCATCAGGAACAGAGTAGGGTGTAATTTTGACATTTTCCTTATTATAGATTGAAACAAGGTAGTCTTTAGCCTTCTCAATTGCCTTATTAATATCCAGTCTTTGGGATGATCTGACCACCATTGTCTCTTTACCTACAAGAGATACATCCTCTCTACCGGCCTGTTTAAGCCTGAGATTGATATAGGTTGTCTTGATACTTCTTGACCTGCCGGGTAAGGGTGAGGTTCCAATAAATATATTACCTGTCTCTAAGGGCAACTCAGATACAAAAGAGACAATGTCCTTAAGAAAGATACCCTCTTCATCTACTATGGCATCTGTTTTCAAGGTTAATTCTAAGCAATACCCCATGCTTACCCAAAAGATAATCAGGCAGAAAAATATTGCACCAATTACGAACCCCAATAATTTCATGGAATCCTCCTTAGTATAATGGTAACACAGACAAGAATGTCTGTGTTACACCACTACCGTTTCAAGCTTGCAGCCGTACCGAGCATACTATCCGCTGTCTGAATGCTCTTGGAATTCAGTTCATAGGCTCGTTGAGCTGTAATCATGTTTACCATTTCATCTATCATATCTACATTTGACATCTCTAAAAATCGCTGTGAAATTGCTCCAAACCCTTCCTTACCCGGTGTCCCTGTTACAGGGGCGCCAGATGCAGCGGTTTCCTTATAAACATTTTTACCAATAGAGAGTAATCCAGCTGGATTAATAAAACTAACCAATTCTATCTGTCCTATCTCTTGCGAAACCTTTGGATCACCCTTTAAGATAACATTTACCGTACCACCCTCTGTAATAGCTGTCTGGGTAGTATCCTCGGGAAAGACTATCTCTGGTTGAAAGATATACCCATTTGAATTAACTAATCTGCCATCTGCATCTTTCTTAAATGAACCGTCCCGTGTATAGACCGTACTACCATCCGGTGCCAATAATTGAAAGAATCCATCGCCTCCAATAGCCATATCAAGGGTATTTCCAGTCTCTTTTAATGGCCCAAGTGTATGAATTTTTTGAGTTCCAGCTATTTCTACACCACAGCCCACTTGCACACCAGTAGGCAACATGCTTCCAGTAGCAATGGGTGTGCCCGGTGCCTTTACTATCTCATAGACTAAATCCTCGAAATCAGGCCTGCTTTTCTTGAAACTGGTTGTGTTTACATTAGCCAGATTATTGGAAATGACATCAAGATGTAACTCCTGAGCATTCATCCCAGTAGCCGATATCCACAATGATCGCATCATGTTGCCTTATCTCCTATAGTAGAATTATTAATTCTACTCTACGCCACCCTTCCGACATCTGAAATAGATAATTTCATAGTATCATCAATAGATTGTATGCTCTTTTGACAGGCTTCATATATCCTTTGAACCTCAATCATCTTTACCAATTCTTCAACCGGAGAAACATTAGAACCTTCAAGAGACCTTTGTAATATTCTGGGATTTTTCATGGGTTCAGGCAAACCTGAATCCTGGGTAGCCTCAAAGAAACAATCCCCCTTTTTCTTTAAGCCGCTTTCATTGCCAAACGAAACAATCCTGAGTGTATCCTGTTCTTTTGCAGTTTTCCAATCATTAGTTTTCCCCGCTTCATTATAAACAATTGCACCATTTTCCTCACGAACAAAAAAATTGCCATTTTTTACAGGTATGGGTCCATTTTTACCCAATACCCGATACCCATCCTGAGTGACTAAATAGCCATCATTGGATATAGTAAATGCCCCATTTCTGGTATAAGCCTCTCCCCATGGCGCCTCAATTACAAAGAATCCCTTTCCGCTAATTGCCAGATCAAAATCATTTCCAGTTTGTTTTGTGGGTCCAGGGGTAAAGATAGGAACTACTCCATCGATTCCAACACCCGTACCAAGCCACCCTACAGCAGGTCTTTCATCTAATTTCCCCTTTGGCGTCCATGAATAATTATCATAAAGCCTGTGAATAGGCATCTTTGGAAATTCCTTAAAAAGGGTTTCCTCGCGTTTGTAGCCCGTGGTATCTACATTAGCCAGATTATTAGCAATACTATCCAGATGGCTTGCCTGCACAAGCATCCCACAGGCTCCGGTATAAAGTCCTCGATGCATATTAATCTCCTCTTGTTTAAGCTACACCGCTTGTTCTCATGGTAATACTAATCAATGCAATCCAGAGTATTGAACAAGCCAATATCCCTACCAGCACGGTTGTTACAATCCCCTTATCCATATCAGGCATCCATTTCCGACTCATAATCCCAACCCTCCTTGAATTTATTCCTAACTTACTCCACCCTTTTAATTACCGCCCCAAGCCTTGACAGTTTATCCTCAATATATTCATAGCCCCTGTCAAGATAATGTATTTCCGAAACTTTTGTTTTCCCTTTAGCTATTAATCCAGCCAGAATTAAGGCAACACTTGCACGCAAGTCAGTAGCAACAACAGGTGCACCATCCAGAGAAGAGACGCCTCGAACCAGAGCTGTATGACCATCCACCTTAATATCCGCACCCATACGGCATAATTCACTTACATGCATAAATCTGTTCTCAAATACGGATTCAACTATAATACTTATTCCCGGGACAGTGGTCATTAAAGCCATAAATTGAGCCTGCATATCTGTCGGGAACCCCGGATAAGGCATAGTTTTGATACTCAGTGATGAAAGTTCCTTTAGTACCTCTACCCTGACCCCTTCAGGCTCTTCTGTTATTGTAACCCCTGCATCACGAAACTTGGTAATAACTGCATCCAGATGAGAAAGAATACATCCCCTTAACAACACATTCCCTTTGGTAATAGCTGCAGCAATCATATATGTTCCTGCCTCAATCCGATCGGGAATAATTTTATAATCAACCACTGGATTTAATTGTTCCACACCAATAATCTCTATCTTGTCTGTTCCTGCTCCGGAAATCAATGCCCCAGCCTTATTCAAAAAATTAGCCAGATCAACTATTTCCGGTTCTCGTGCAGCATCATAGATTATGGTTTTACCCTCAGCCAGAGACGCTGCCGTCATAATATGTTCTGTTGCTCCAACAGATGGGAAATCAAGATAAATCTTTTGTCCTTGTAGTTTTGAGGCTGTTGCTTCCACACATCCATCATGCATGATAATATTTACCCCAAGTGCTTCAAGTGCTTTGAGATGAATATCTATTGGCCGCAAGCCAATGGCACACCCACCGGGTAACGGAACAATTGCCTTTCCAAATCTGGCAAGTAGCGGACCCATTACCAGAACAGAAGCCCTCATCTGCCGAACTAATTTATACGGGGCATCATAATGTGAAATATCTGAGGCATCTATCCATGCACAATCATTTTCAGTCCGTATCCTTGTCCCCAGACATTTTAATACCTCAAACATAGTCTTAACATCTAATAACTTAGGTAGATTAGAGATAACATTCTCTCCAGGGATAAGAAGACATGCGGCTAAAATAGGTAAAGCTGCATTTTTAGAACCAGAAATATCAACACTTCCAGTTAATGTTTGTCCACCAGATACAACAATTTTTGCCATTTTGTAAACTCCTAATAAAACTCTTATAATATTAATCGGTAATTTCGTAAGAATTCTTTAATCTTTGCGGAAGGTAGCAGCAATTCTCATTATGGCATTAATTTTGTAGTAGCCCAAGATTCTATCTTGGTTTATCCATCCACATTTTATAAAACCAACATATACTCAAGTGGGGATTAATCAAGGAGAGCAAGTCGTGTAAGGTGAGCAATAGTGTACTATTGCGAACCTGAACAACACAGCTATCGTTGATTAAGACCAGCGAAAAACGCAAGTTATGCCCCACTTGAGCAATTATACTCCAGATGTGTGATGAAGGAGATAAAAAGCTATACTATATTTATTCGGTGAAACGGAAACAGGCTCTGCTGAGGAGCAACCTGCCAAGGGATAACCGGATGGGATGGCGAGGAGATTATTGTCGTAAACTAATGGGGATAGTATAATCCCCATTAGCTAAATAAGATGATGAAAATGATAATCTTGAGCTTTCTCTTATGCCTAAAAAAACCTCTGTGACTGGGTCCGAGTCCCAGGGGAAAAGTAGCTTATTTTTTGAATGAAAAATTACGATTCACGGTGAACCAAGCCAGCAATTCTCATTATGGCGCATTTTCTCCAATATATAGTGGCATAGCGATACACAAACAACAATATATTGTATTCAAATACCGCATAATTAGAATTGCTGGAACCAAGCCAAAAAGATTGACTTTGGGATAATTTTGTGGTATACTTTTTATATGTTCACAGTATGGTCAGTAAAACAAGTCGCCCAATACCTTCAAGTAAACGAAAGAACTATTTACAAGCTTGCTCAGAAAGGGAAAATCCCGTGTTTCAGGGTTGCAGATACATGGAGATTCTGGAAGAGAAAAATTGCTCGGTGGAGCCAATTAACACCCTCAATAAAGAATGCAAGGAGATGATATCTATGGCAAATAATCTTAACACAACCAAAGAGCAGGAACGCGCCGAACTGCACCGCGCCATTTGGCAGATTGCCAACGACCTGCGCGGCAGCGTGGACGGCTGGGACTTCAAGCAATATGTTTTGGGGATGCTTTTTTATCGATTCATTAGCGAAAATCTCACCAGCTACATCAATGAAGACGAACGGCGTAGCGGCAATAAAGACTTTGACTACACTAAACTTTCAGATAAAAAGGCGGAGTTCGGTCGTGCCGATACGGTAAAGGAAAAAGGGTTCTATATCTTGCCGAGCGAGCTTTTTGTCAATGTCCGCGCCAAAGCGCGCCATGACGCCAACCTCAACGAAACGCTGGCTGTGGTATTCCGCAACATAGAAAATTCGGTTAAAGGTTCGGACAGCGAGGACGATCTCAAGGGACTTTTTGACGATATGGATGTGAACTCCAATAAATTGGGAGGCACGGTAGAACAGCGAAACAAAAAACTTGTCAAACTCCTAGACGCTATCGGGGATCTTCGTTTGGGCGAATATGCCGATAACACCATAGACGCATTCGGTGATGCGTATGAATTTCTTATGACGATGTACGCCTCGACAGCCGGCAAGTCCGGCGGGGAATTTTTCACTCCACAAGAAGTTAGCGAGCTTCTGGCCGAAATCACGATAGTGGGTAAAAAGGAAGTGAATAAAGTATACGACCCGGCTTGTGGCTCCGGTTCACTGCTCCTCAAATTCGCCAAAGTGCTTGGAAAAGAAAATGTACGGCAAGGTTTCTTTGGTCAGGAGATCAACCTTACCATCTACAACCTCTGCCGTATCAATATGTTTTTGCACGACATCAACTACAATCATTTTGATGTTGCCCATGGCGATACGCTTACCGACCCAAAGCACTGGGATGATGAGCCCTTTGACGCCATTGTTTCCAATCCGCCGTATTCCAAAAAGTGGGAAGGCGACGGCAACCCACTTCTTATCAACGACCCGCGCTTTTCACCGGCAGGAGTTTTGGCGCCCAAGAGGAGAGCCGATCTTGCCTTTACTATGCATATGCTCTCATGGCTTTCCACCAGCGGCACGGCGGCGATTGTTGAATATCCCGGAGTGCTTTACCGCGGTGGCGCGGAACAGAAGATACGCAAATATCTGATAGATAACAATTATATCGATACCGTGATTCAGCTTTCGCCTGACCTTTTCTTTGGCACGACCATCGCTACCTGTATCATCGTGCTTAAAAAAAGCAAGAAGGATAACAAAACCCTGTTTATTGATGCTTCAGCAGAATTTGTGCGTGGTGGCAATAAAAACAAATTAAGCGATGAAAACCGCGCCAAGATACTGCAGGCGTTTACGAAGCGTACAGACATGGCGCATTTTGCCAAGCTGGTGAATAATAAAACCATTGAAGAAAACGACTACAATATCGCGGTATCCACCTTTGTATCGCAAAAAGACACCCGAGAGGTAATTGATATTAAAAAACTCAACGCCGAGATCAAAGGCATTGTTGCCCGGCAAAAAGAACTGCGTACGGCAATTGATGAAATTGTGACGGATATTGAAGGAATATAATATGGAAAACAACAAACCCAACAGCGAAATCATCATCTACCAAGGCGAAAACAACGAGGTAAAGATTGATGTTCGCTTGGAAAATGACACCGTCTGGCTCACTCAGGCGCAGCTGGTTGATCTCTATCAATCCAGTAAATCCAATATTAGTGAACATATCAAAAATATATTCTCTGATGGTGAATTGGATGAAAAAGTGGTTGTTCGGAAATTCCGAACAACCACTCCACACGGTGCAATAAAGGGAAAAACTCAGATCGTGGAAGTAAATTTGTACCATCTTGACATGATCATTTCACTGGGATATAGGGTCAAATCTCGCATTGCTACCAATTTTCGGATTTGGGCAACAGAGCGATTAAATGAATATATCCGCAAGGGTTTTACTATGAATGACGATTTTCTCAAAGAAAATGGCGGGGGTAAATACTGGTATGAACTACTTGATCGTATTCGTGACATCCGTAGTAGTGAAAAGGTATTATACCGTCAGGTGCTTGATCTGTATGCCACGAGTCTTGATTACGATCCGAAAGCCTTAGAATCCATAAAGTATTTCAAGATTGTACAAAATAAACTGCACTACGCTGCTCATGGACACACGGCTGCCGAGGTTATAGTCGAGAGAGCCAGTGCTGGTAAGCCTTTTATGGGTTTACTGAGCTTTTCAGACAGTGGGGTAAGTAAAAAAGACATCGCCATTGCAAAAAACTACCTGGACGAAAAAGAATTAAAGGTGCTTAACAATATTGTCTCTGCGTTTTTTGATCTAGCAGAAGTGAAGGCAATGAGTCGCGAGCCCATGTATATGCGAGATTGGGTTTCTTAACTGGATAAGCTTATTGGCGTCTTTGACAAAAAAGTCCTTACGGATGCCGGTTCTGTGAGCCATAGTGAGGCGCTGAAAATAGCTGAAGTGGAGTATAAAAAATATCAAACACAATCCCTAAGCGATGTCGAAAAGGCGTATCTGGACACCATCAAAGACATGCAGAAAAAGATTGAGAAGAAAGCAAAAGATGAGAATCACCATGAATAAACCTATGAATAAAATCGACCTGCCTGCCGCGCCAACGGCGCAGGTAAGAAAACTGACCCGCCTGCGCGCCGCGCGCGGGCAGGTCGCCGAGCTTTGCCCTGAAGGGGTGGAGTTTAAGAGTATTGGTGAAATTTGCCAAATCAATCGCGGTAGAGTCGTGTCAAAAGACTACCTCAGAGACAATGCTGGTGAGTACCCGGTATATTCATCTCAAACAGTAGACGATGGTGTTTTCGGGAGCATCAATACCTGCGACTACGATGGAGAATACTTAACATGGACAACTGATGGAGCAAACGCGGGTTCAATTTTCTACCGTAATGGTAAATTTAGCATTACAAATGTTTGCGGTCTTTTGAAAGTTAAAGTTGACGGTGTAAATACTAAGTTCCTCTTATATATCTTGGCGACGGTTTCTAAAAAATATGTTAGCGCCGGAATGGGAAACCCAAAAATCATGAGTAATGTAATGGAGAAAATCAAAATCCCCATCCCGCCCCTTGCTGTCCAACAAGAGATTGTGAAAATTCTGGATACTTTTGCCACACTGGAGGCGGAGCTGGAGACGGAGCTGGAGACGGAGCTGGAGGCAAGAAGGAAACAGTATGAGTATTATCGGGATGAACTGCTGATGTTCGACAACAGGGTATGCTTTGTAAAGTTGAGTGAAATGTTCACAATGCGGAATGGATACACACCATCCAAGGCAAACAAAGACTTTTGGACAAACAGCACTTTGCCGTGGTTCAGAATGGATGATATACGCCAAAACGGACGCATACTTACGGACAGTTTGCAACACATCACTCCGCAAGCGATCAAAGGGAAGTTGTTCCCTGCTGGTTCGATAATAATGGCTACAACAGCGACAATCGGCGTACACGCATTGCTAATTGCTGATTCGCTGGCGAATCAGCGATTCACATTTTTTACCAAAAATGTGAATCGCTCGTTGCCCGAAATTGATATGAAGTACGCCTTTTACTATTTCTTCATTATCGATGAGTGGTGTACCCAAAACACGCAGGTGTCGAGTTTCCCAAGTGTAGATATAGGCAAGCTGAAGAACTACGAAATGCCTGTACCTCCTATTGAGGAACAGCGGCGCATCGTGAAAATCCTCGATAAATTTGACGCTCTGGTGAACGATATTTCGGTGGGTTTGCCGGCGGAATTGAATGCCCGGCGCAAACAATATGAATACTACCGGGACGGAAAATGGGGACAGCGCCCTATTTTTAGAAGAAAAAATAGGGCGCTGTCCCCATTTTCCCCATTTTCCCCCCAGTC
>Ga0210021_1001752_pt1 | contig 20100 bp, 26 predicted proteins | sample CryGeymeta201517_FD_183981 | JGI IMG/M metagenome (GOLD analysis project Ga0210021, IMG submission 183981) | Groundwater microbial communities from Crystal Geyser aquifers in Utah, USA - Crystal Geyser metaG 2015-17 (SPAdes) (version 2) | ecosystem: Environmental > Aquatic > Deep subsurface >... | reverse complement strand
TGCTTTCTTTTCCCAGCAAAAGTCCGCAAATGAGATAAACCCAAAGGCTGTTCAAAAGATGATAAAACAGATTTTCAAAGTGCATCACTGCCGGATCAGCGTTAAACCAGAAGTGATCCCATAAATAGGTGGTGTAGGTCAGGGGGCGATAATACAGGCCGGTGGATGTATCAGGGAAAAAAAGACTTTTCAAATTCCATTGAGTGCGTGACTGAATATCATGCACCATGCCGGCATCATCTATCGGGAAAAAATCGGCACCAACAATGGGGGAAAAAATCAGAAATATAATGAGAAGCGACAGCCACAGCGGCCAGTTAGCCTTAACTTTTCCCATGGACGATATCTAAAAAGAAGGCTTCCAGGTCTTTTCTTTGCGGTTCTACCAGCAGAATGCGACGCTGTTTCTGCGCAGCAGCGACGAGAAAATCACTCAACTCGTCAACGCCCAGTCGCACGCTTTGAGGTTCGACATTTTCGGCCTCGACATAGGTCACCAGATAGCCTTCAATGCCTTGTTTATGAAGCGTGTCGACACTTTCAACCGTTTGCAATTCACCTTTTAAAATAATTCCAACCCGGTCACATACCGACTCGACATCCGAGGTGATGTGAGAGCTGAAAAAAACCGTTTTGCCTTTTTGCTTCAATTCCTTGATCAGATCTTTCACCAGGGCCCGGCCCAGAGGATCAAGCCCACTCATGGGCTCGTCAAGAATGTACAAATCCGGGTCATGAACCAGTGTTTGTGCTAACCCTAAGCGTTGCACCATGCCCTTGCTGTATCCTCGCATCGGACGTTTCGCCGCAGCAACCAGATCGAAACGCTCCAGTACTTCTTCGATGCGTTTTTTCAGCAAAGCCGGTTCCATTTTGAAGGTACGACCGACAAATTGCAGATATTCCCTGGCAGATAAAAAATCGTAAAAAGCCGGATTCTCGGGCAAAAAACCAACCAGCAAGCGACTGCGGGCATCGGTCACATCAAGACCCATCAACCGCACACGGCCAGATGTTGGACGAATCAACCCCATCAAAGTTTTAATCGTGGTGCTTTTTCCTGCGCCATTAGGTCCTAAAAAACCGAAAACTTCGCCCTTTGGAATTGCCAGCGATAAGTCTTTCAAAGCTTCTACGCGGGCCAGTTTTTTGCCGCGAAAAACTTTAAACAAATTGTTAATTTCAATGGCATTCATTGGGCTTTATCCGCAGATTCTGCTGCTTTTTGTTTTTTATAGCTTTCGGCACCGGCATAAGACATCTGGCTGGTGGTTTTAACCGTACCATCGGCGTCAATATAAAAATCACCACCATAAGGATCAAGGGGAATGTCGCTCAGATACCCTTCTTTTTGCAAATGCACAACAGAATCAGGCAATGTGCTGTGTGTTTTTTTCCATTGTTCCAGCGCCTGTTCTATTTGATAAATGCCTTGCAGCGCCGCTAAACGCACTACAAAACTTTTTTTAATCGCTTCATTGCGGGCGCTTTTTACCATGACCGATAAATAGCTTATGGCATAGGCGGTGTTGCCTGATTCGTACATGTAGCGCGCCGCAAGGCGGGTATAAAGATCGGCCCCCGAAAGCTCGGACGCCTTTTTATAATATTTTGCTGCATTTTCGTAATCTTTTAAAAAATAACCATAATTGAACCCGGCAAACAGGGGCAGGTACCAATCCCAGGTGCGATATTTCATGCCGTATTCGAGCAAAGCGTTGGCCTCTTTAACACGGCCAACATCCCAGGTGAGGATAGCCTGCGAAAAGTAGTAGCTGTCCATGTTATATGGATCAAGGCGCAAGGCACCTTGAATAAGCTTGAACATGCCGGGATAGTCAGGGGGCAGGTAAATTTTATTCTGGGCCATCTCAACCAGGGTGCCGAAATAGACCAGCACCTTAAAAACCAGCCCGGCAGAAATCATCGGCGCCTGGTCGGCCGCGACAAACTGCAACACCTCTGGCGCCGCAACATAACCAAGCTTTTCCGCATAAGGCTTTTGCTGCATGTACCGGGTAAATGGCCCCATCAGTGAAACATACAACACAAGCAACGCCAGGCAGATTAACGCCTGTTTCATTGCAGTTCCCGTCGCGAAAAAATTATCACGGTAAAGCCAAGGATCAATGAGGCATATACGGTAAAATAACCCAGCACCATGAAAACAGAAGATGGCGCAACAGGCAGACCATAAATAGCGGCCAACTTGAAATCGAAAGCACTGAAATTGGGGATGACGTAATAAAAGGCTTTGACGAGCAACTTGGCTAGTGCAGGCATTCTGGCACCGCCATCGGTTTGAATGTAGTCAAAAGCTTCCTGCGAAGCCGAGCCAAGCCAGAAGATGGAAATAGTGCCGAATACCGGCAAAAAAAACGAGGTACTGACCGTCGAAAACAGCAAGGCGAAGCAGACCAGAAAAACATATTTCAAATAGTCCATGCCCAGGGAAATAAACAGATTTGCCCAGATGATCGGTCGATCAGGAGGATGCATAATCGAGGTGAAATAAACCACCAGAAAAGCACACAACCCAAGTGCGCAACTGACCACCAGCAGAAAAGCAGCTACACCAAAAAATTTACCGAGTATGTAGGTTGACCGGCTGACAGGCAGGCTGGCAAAGCTGATGATGTAGCGGCGATCGAAATCCTTCCAAAGAATAGTTCCACCGATAAATATCGAAATCAGTATCAAAATAAAGGAAACCACCGAGATCGACAAAGAAACAGAGAGCGCCGTAACTTGGCGCAACGATAATGCGCTAACAAAAGGAACCATAAGATAAATTATGGAAACAAAGAAAAAACCATGCAAGATTTTATCTCTAAGTAGCCCCTTCAAGGTTAATTCTGCTAATATCAACAGTTTTACTCACAAAAAAGTACAACAAGAGAAAAATATAATTCTCCTCTTGTTGTACTGGAAATCTCCAAAAAACATATATACTAAACTACTGAAGACATACCCTGTCAGAAAGGTAAGGTTCCGGCAGTGCCAGGATCAGTGGGGTTGCATGCTGTGTTAGTCCCTTGATTCGGAATATCTTGTGCATTGATTTTAGAGGCATCAACAGATGCGCCAACAGTACCACCTGCGGTTGCATATTCTTTGCTTCCGCTCAAATGACAAGATGTAGCCGTGTAAGCAATTTTTGTTGCAGCCGCCTCAATAGTCACATTTGTAGAGGGGGCAAAAGTAGCGCCACCAATCGATGTTGTAGCATCTGACTTAATTGTCAGTGCAAACGCACTCGTAGACACAAAGGCCATTGTCAATACCATTAATAACGCTTTCTTCATCATAACCATTCTCCACTTAGTTTATAATTCAAATACTGTTCACTCATAGCCAAATGTTTAGCTAGCCCAAATTACATTACTGGATATTCTTGGGCATCTGCGTAAGCCGACTCCATTTGAGTCTTGAAATTTCTAAGATCGCTTTGGGATGCTGAATTATACGCCTTTGCACGGTAGCTTGAGAACTGCGGGATAGCAATCGCAGCCAAGATGCCGATGATCGCAACAACAATCAGCAGCTCAATTAGTGTAAAACCTTTTTGATCTTTACGAAATTTTTTCAACATCTGAATCTCCTCTCGCTGTTTGAAGTTAAGAATCCGCTGCTACGCGGCAGATCCTTGTTTGGTTTCGATTTGTAGTTTCAAAGCTCAGCAAAAATTGAACCAAACCAGTAAAACCATGAAAAGCAGGACATTTCAGGTCAATGAATTACCAAAACTGACATTTTACGACACACCAAGCTGACAATCCGTGACAATTCAAAAAGTTGGATATTGCTGAAAGTCATAATGATAGGCATCAAAGACCGTTTTTATATTTCTTAAGTCCGTTTGAGCTGCCGAATTGTACGCTTTCTGCCTATAGGAAGAAAACTGCGGAATTGCAATCGCCGCCAAAATACCGATAATCGCGACCACAATCAGCAATTCAATCAACGTAAACCCCCGCTTGTTCTGCACCAGACGTTTCATGTTCGTACCTTGTCAACGACCAAAAAGTATCGCAGTGAAATCAACTGAGCAGCACTAGAGCAATAGCCTTGCCATAAAAAGCAGTATTCCAAACACCGACAATGTTTGCCAATATACCCCCGAAAAACCAAATTGCAAGCGCAACATGAAATTTTTCTTAAAAGCGCCCGCCGACAGCAGATTCGAGCCATGCGACACCAGAGCCTTTGTTCATATCAAGGGAACTCGGCGCTTCACCAAATCACGGGCAAACGCACGGCCACACTCTGCAAATCGGGGGTTTTTCATCTGTTACAGATTTTCAAGAAATCTTCAGGCGCGATTTAACCTAGAAAAAGCAGTTATCCACGGAAAACACAGAATACACGAACTAAATCAGGAAGATATGCAACTTCATTGTGTCACCTGTTTGGAGAATGACTGTTTTGCTGTAAGGTTTTAATTTTCCGTGTCTTTTCGTGTATTCCGTGGTTCCAAAAGCCGTTTTTAGGTTTAAAATCAACACCGGCCTCACACGAAGTCGCGAAGTCGCGAAGAAATCCTAACAGCACCTGAACCGAAAACACATCAGCTTTCTGTTTTTAACGATCCCCGATTTATGAGTTTTTCATCTGAGTTGATCGGTGTGAATCTGTGGTTCGATTTTAAAGGCCGGAACCACAGATGGACTCAGATGAACACAGAATTCTTAAGAGCCGCTCCAACTTTCTGTCTTTTAACTGTAGCCGTTCTCTTTGATACCTTTTGCGAAAGTATCAAGCTTGGGGCTCGATAAAATCAGACTCACAAACTCCTACAATTAGACATGCCTGGTTAAAAACACTTTCGGCAAAATGATAAAACTCATCGACATCTTCCAAAGTCGGCTTGCCCTGGGGCAGCAAGCCAAGATCGCCTGGGTATCGGGCATCGATATAGATATCATCTAAATCAGTCAGAAGATCTGGGGACAATGTCTCAGCGAAAATATTCCCGGTTAAGGCATATAAGCGAATAGTTGAATGTTCCTTAGGGACTTTCGTTCCCATGAAAATCAAAACCGCCTTTAAACATTTTTCGACACATTGCTGGGCATGAAAAGCAGCGACATGGGTCAAAAACTGATCACATTGAATGTACCGTATATTTCTCAAATCGCCGACCGCAGATTCGAGCCAAGCGACACCAGGGCCTCTTTTCATATCAAGGAAACTCCACGTTTCAACAAATCACGAGCAAATCCACTGTCAGACTCTGCGAATTGATGATGCATGGCATGCGTGTGGACAAGAAGATCAATACAAACTTCTTGTCTGAGAGCATGGATATGTCTGGAAATACGCCGCACGAGTTCACGTTTTTCTTGATAACTCTGCGGTATAAAATCATCCTTGGTGACAATATACAGATCAATGTCACTCTCTTCCGTCGGCTGCCCGTAGGCATAGCTACCAAACAGGATAACCTTTTCCGGGTCGAGAGGTTTTAACTGCTCGACAATTTCTTTTTTGATGGCTTCCAAATTCAGCGGCATGGTAAGCATTTTTCCCTGCAAGCAATTTTCTGCAGCATAGTTTAATACAACCCGGCAGTGTCCGGTTAATTTTTTCTGCAAAGAAACTTCAGCAGCACGGCAGGGTTCAGCTCTGCCCCTGATACGGGGAGCCGGGAATTAAGCAGCCCCCCGGGATACCCGCCTTCGCGGGCATGACGGCTGAACGTCACCGAACTAGAGATTGATACGAATCAGGACGATTTATGGGTTTTTCATCTGTGTTGATCGGTGTGAATCTGTGGTTCGATTTTAAAGGCTGGAACCACAGATGGACTCAGATGAACACAGATTTCTTAAGAGCCGCTCCAACTTTCTGTCTTTTAACTGTAGCCGTTCTCTTTGATACCTTTTGCGAAAGTATCAAGCTTGGGGCTCGATAAAATCAGACTCACAAACTCCTGCAATTTGACATGCCTGGTTAAAAACACTTTCGGCAAAACGATAAAATTCATCGACATCTTCCAAAGTCGGCTTGCCCTGGGGCAGCAAGCCAAGATCGCCTGGGTATCGGGCATCGATATAGAGTTTGTCCAACATTCCGATAAAATCAGAATTAAGACACAAAGGAACATCATTGACCACCAGCGCCAGCAAGCGCTCCAGGGAATGAGTTTTGGGCACATCTCGACATTTATATTCAAGCAGAGCTTTTAAACATTTTTCTGTGACTTGTTGTGCATGAAAGGAAACAATTCCAGTTAAAAAGGAGTCCTGTCGATTTTTTCTGATGAGCACAAGGTCATAACTGGCGGCCCTTAACCATTCGTGGGCGATGGTTGTCATAGTAACCGCACCCCATGCGTCATGATCTGGCGCGAAAAACTACTTTCCATTGCACAAAAACGGTTGTGCATTGCTTTGGTGTGGACAATTAAATCGGTTGCATAGCGTTTTTTAAAATTACTCAGAAATTTTGTAACCTTAAGATAATGTTGCATATTTTCAGCATAACTCTGCGGGATAAAATCATCCCTGGTGACAATATAAAGGTCAATGTCACTCTCTTCCGTCGGCTGCCCGTAGGCATAGCTACCAAACAGGATAACCTTTTCCGGATCGAGTGGCTTTAACTGCTCGACAATTTCTTTTTTGATGGCTTCCAAATTCAGCGGCATGGTAAGCATTTTCCCCTGCAGGCAATTTTCTGCAGCATAGTTTAATACAACCCAGCAGTGTCCGGTTAGTTTTTTCTGCAAAGAAACTTCAGCAGCACGGCAGGGTTCAGCTCTGCCCCTGATACGGGGAGCCGGGAATTAAGCAGCCCCGGGACACCCGCCTTTGCGGGCATGACGGCTGAACGTCACCGAACTAGAGATTGATACGAATCAGGACGATTTATGGGGTTTTCATCTGTGTTGATCGGTGTGAATCTGCGGTTCGATTTTAAAGACTGAAACCACAAATGGATGATTTTACGAATTACGCTGAATAGAAAACCCGCCCTACCCTGTCAATATGATCAACGAGTGCTTTTTCCGTAATCTCTTCATAATGAACAAGATCAAAATAGTAAGGCATATCAGAGTCTTCGTTTAAGATCATGGCGAGGGTGGCAACAGATGCGGAGGAGATGTCGGCTCCTTTTATGGCAATATCAACATCGGACCCTGGTTTGTAATTGCCTTTTGCTCTTGAGCCAAAAATAATCGCCGCGGTAATTTCTGGATAGCGCTTTAAAATAGCGATGATTTCTTCCAAATCGCAGGGTTTTAAACCAAAATCCATCAATCGGCCTTCGCTGAAAGAGTACGAGACATCGCCATCAAAGCGGGGAAATAAGCCTTTCTGATTTTTTGTTCCACCGCCGCTGCAATTTTTTCTTCGTAGGTATGAACCGTCAGATTGCGATCTTTGAGCGCTTCGATCCAGACATGGTCATCGGCGAGCAACCCCGACTGAAACGCCTGCTTAATTGCATCCCTGGGGCTGGCGACGCTAAAACCTTCCCCTTCGAGATAGTCTTTCAAGACCTTCCAGCCCAGTTCAAAAGCCCTCTCAAAAAACTGCCCAACTCTCTCGATATGCTCGCGCAAATTCTCATGCGTCAGCCGGTCAAAAATTAAAAGATCAATCGTATAAGGCAGCAGCAGATCATCCCATTCGGAATCTATCTCACCCAGTTCAGTGGCGGTCATAGCCGCGCCATGAAGACTTAAATCAATATCTGACCCGGCTTTGTACGTCCCTTTGGCCCGCGACCCGAATAACACGGCCTTTTCTACGTTCGGGTGACGGGACAGAACTTTGCAAATCATTTCGATTGTCTCTTCGTTAAGCCCGTATGGCATGGGTATTCTCGTGCTGGTTCAGTCAAATGAAGAAAATGTGGCCGACAATTGCTCGAACGCCGGGTAAAAGCGCTGCAGGATATTTGTGACCACAGCTTCAGCCGTTTCCTGGTTATAGGTGTGAGAACTGAGACTGCGGGCCCTGATCATTTCCATCCATGATTCACCATCTTGAATCAGTCTTAATCAGCTAAAAACACCCAACTCACAAAAGAAAAGGGCTTTTTTGAATCGTCTTTGCGAATTATGCTTGTCGTGACTCAAGGACTGTTCTATTTTCACAAAATGCCATATCAACATCATCACGCCTGCCCATGACAGAGGAATCCCATTGAACCCTTTTTGGTCCAATATCTTTCGCAAACCCGGTTACGAGGGCACTCTGGCCTATTTTCTTGGCACAATTGCGATGTTTAGCGAACTGAGCCCCGGTGAACTGAAAATTCTCGAAAATCTCGTGCATCTGCGCAATTATGATTTAGGCGAAACGGTCTTTGCCGAAGGCGATATTGGTTCGGGAATGTATATCATCCGCTCGGGACGGGTGAGAATCGCCATGAAAGACGACCAGGGTCGTGAACATCCCCAGGCCGAACTGGAAACTGCGGATTTTTTTGGCGAAATGGCCCTGACGATCCCCAAGCAGCGCATTGTCACCGCCACGGCCACTGAGCCGACGGTGCTGGTTGGCTTGTTCCGCGCCGATGTTCACGACACCGTGCGCAAACATCCGGTGCTGGCGGCAAAAATTCTACTGGGTTTGACCCAGGTGTTGAGCGAGCGCTTGCAACAGGCGGCCTTGCGTCAACGCGAACATCTTCTGTCCCCCCCGGATCATGCACCAACGGAACCGGCATGAGTCCTTTTTCCGCGCACCCCGGAACCCTGGGAAAACCCCTGGTGCTGTTTCTTATCCTCACCGCCGGCATCGCCAGTGGCATCACCCTGTTTTCATCGGCTTCAACGATTGCCGACTGGTTCAAAACTGCCACCAGTGGCCTGTTTCTGCCCATTCTACTGTCATTGATTGTTACCTTTCTCCTCGACCCACTGGTGCTGCGTTTCGAACGGCACCTGCATAATCGCACCCTGAGTATATTTGCCGTTTATGCGCTGCTGATTATTATCATAACTCTGTTGGTCAGTCTAATTGGACCCGTCGACTGGAAGGGGATGCTCGACGCCTTGCGAGCTGATTTTCCGCGTTATTTTGCTCGTGCCCTGGAATATTTCAATCAGCTGTTCCTGCGTCTGCACGACCAGATTCCCTATCTGGAAAACTACAATATTCCCGCCAAAATGCGCCAATGGGCGGAGGAAATTTTGGGAATCATCCTGCTTGCTACGCCGCGGTCGGCCATGCGCATCGGCAGTCTGTTTCTGCTGGTACCACTCTTTTCTTTCTTCTTTTTGCGCGACAGTCAACGCATTGCCCGCAGCTTAATTTCACTGGCACCGAATCGCTATTTTGAAATGGTGCTCGACATTTACGCTCATGTCAGCTGGCAGCTGGCGCATTTTATTCGCGGCCGGATTCTGGAAGCGCTGATTATCGGCGTCGTGGTGTGGATGGGGCTGTCACTCACGGACATTCGCTATGCGCCCCTGCTGGGGGCGGTGGCGGGAATTGCCAACCTGCTGCCCTATATCGGGCCGATTATTGGCATGATTCCGGGCCTGCTGATTGCATTGGTCGACCTGGGGACAGGCCCGCAATTCTGGTGGATTTTCTGCGTGTATCTGCTGATTGCCCAGGTGCTGCTGGACAATTTTATTTTGATTCCTATCCTGATTTCACGCGTCTCCAACTTGCATCCCTTGTGGGTGATTCTGGCGATTGTCATGGGCGGAAAACTTTACGGCGTGCTGGGAATGATTATCGGCGTGCCGATTGCCAGCATCATTAAAATCACTCTGCTGGAAGTGCGGCACTACCGCAGTAACTTCAGCCTGAGTCGCGACATAGCACCGGGTCGCGACTGACAGGTGCTCTCCGCTGAAGGTGAAAATGAAGGTTTTCTTCGCTCAATTTCTCGTGGTAAAAAATTCCGGGTTATGATAAACCCCTGCAACACAAATTAGACTTTTCAGGAGTTACCCCATGTATACGTGTTCCGATCTTAAAAAAGGCCTCAAAATTCTGCTTGATGGCGAACCCCACGCGATTACCCAGTACGATTTCACCAAACCCGGCAAGGGACAAGCCCTGTATAAGTGCAAACTGCGCAATATGGTCACCGGCACCCTGTTTGACCGCACCTACAGGTCGGGTGAAAGTTTCGAACCGGCCAATCTTGAAGAACGAGATATGCAGTACCTGTATCAAGACGACACCGGCTATGTTTTCATGGATCAGAAATCTTATGAACAGACCTCGATTTCAGCCGAGGTGCTTGGCGATGACAAATATTTTCTGATCGACAACATGGAGGTCAAGGTGCTGCTTTTTGGTGAACGCGGGATCGGCCTGACTCTGCCCAACTTTGTCAACCTGCGAGTCACGGTTTCCGAACCCTGGGCCAAGGGCGACACCGCGGCGGGCAACAGCAAGCCGGCGACGGTTGAAACCGGCTACACCCTCTCGGTTCCTCCCTTTGTCGATGAAGGCACCCTGATTCAAATTGACACGCGCACCGGTGAATATGTCACCCGGGTCAAAGAGTAAATGCATCAACTGACGGGCAAGCGCCAACGCCTGCAAGCCAGAGCCCGAATCCTTCAGACGATTCGGGCTTTTTTCATTCAGGCCGATTTTCTCGAAATTGAAACCCCCCAGCGCATTCCGCAAAATGCCCCCGAAGCCTATATTCAGCCGTTCGAATCCGAGGGCTGGCAACTGCAAACCTCTCCGGAACTGGCGATGAAACGCCTGCTTGCGGCGGGCTACGAAAAGATTTTCCAAATCTGTCATTGCTGGCGTACCGGCGAACGTGGTCGGCGACATCTGCCCGAATTCACCCTGCTGGAATGGTATCGCAGCCACTGCGACTACCTGGCATTGATGGACGATTGCGAAAACCTGTTGGCGCAACTGACCGGCGGACAGCCTCTGCGCTACCAGGGTAACCTCATCCACTGTGATCGGCCCTTTGAACGCCTGAGCGTTCATGAGGCTTTTGCCCGCTACACCTCATTGACCCCGGAGCAGGCACTGAAGGATGATTGTTTTGATGAATTGATGGTGACGGCCATCGAACCAAATCTGGGGCTGCCGCAACCAACCTTTCTTTATGATTACCCCGCCAGCCTGGCAGCCCTGGCCCGCCGCAAACCCGCGAACCCTTGCCTGGCCGAACGTTTTGAACTCTATGTGGCCGGGATCGAACTGGCCAACGCCTTTTCTGAACTGACCGACGCCACGGAACAACGTCAGCGCTTTGAACATGTGGAGCAACGACACTCTCCGCCGCGGTCAACACCCATGGCGCTGCCGGAAAAATTTCTGGCCGCCCTGCCACAAATGCCCGCCGCCGCAGGCATTGCCCTGGGCATTGATCGCCTGGTGATGCTGCTGACAAATGCAGCCCGCATTGATCAGGTTGTCAGCTTCACCCCGGAGGAGCTTTAGCCGTCGTTTCAAGACTTAAGCTCGCCCAAACCAGTCAGCTTCGCTTTTACCCCAAAGGTCACAACGCCATTCTCTTTCATCGTCCGCCGTCATCTGACGGTGAACCCACCTTCTTTCACCTGTCGCCATGTGCTATTTCGAAGCGTGAAACAAAAACTTGAAAAATCTTTTTTGTTGACATGATTTCATAACATCGTATCATGTCGCGAATTATTTTACCCATTATCGCGCATTTTTTATCAGTAGATATGACGCATTATCGATTAATTTCGCCCAGATAGCGATTTTTTGTTTTTAATCCTGCGTTATGCCGTCTTTTATTGCCAGGTGTTCGGCCAATTTGTGGCCGACTTTCTCAAGAGAGAGGAGCAGTTCTATGGGTCACGGACCAGCCGTAAAATTGGGCAAAGACAATGCGTCTGCCTACAAAACAAGACTCGGGGTCAAGATGTTTATCGTCTACACCCTGGTCTACGCCATTTTTGTCGCCACCAACGCCACCAACCCCAAATCCATGCAGGAAGTCTACCTCGGTCAGACCGCTGCGGTCTTGTGGGGCTTTGGACTCATCGGTCTCGCCCTGGTGATGGCAATTATCTACAACAATCTCTGCACAAAAGCAGAGATCACCATGAACAGCTGAGGAGGGCCGCATCATGATCTATACGCAATCGCCCCTGGCGGTCGGACTGTTTATATTCTTTGTTCTTTTTGTGCTGGGGCTGTCTTTTTACCTGGCGCGCCGCACCAGTTCCGCTGCGGGCTACTATGCCGCCGGGGGGAATATTCACTGGTTTACCAACGGGGTCGCTTTTGCCGGTGATTACCTGTCGGCAGCCTCGTTTCTCGGCATCTGCGGCATGATCGCCACTGCCGGCTATGATGGCTGGATGTATTCCATCGGCTACCTGGCGGGCTGGGTTGTCGCTTTGTTCCTGGTTGCCGAACCCATGAAGCGCCTGGGAAAATATACCTTTACCGATGCCCTCGACTCCAAATTCAACTCTAAGTCCATTCAGTTGGCAGCGGCTATTTCCACCCTGCTGGTCTCGGTTTTTTATCTGATTCCGCAAATGGTCGGCGCGGGCGTGCTCGTGCAACCGCTGCTGGGTTTGCCGCACTGGGTCGGCGTGTGTATTGTCGGAGTCGTGGTCACCATCATCGTCGCCACCGCCGGTATGGCGTCAACCACCTACGTGCAATTTTTCAAAGGTTCGCTCCTGCTCATCATGTCAACCGTGGTTGTCATCAGTGTGCTCACCCGCGGCCTGTCGACAACCCCGGTGAATAACGGTCTGCCATATCACGACTTCAAAACGCTGCACGCCGATGCCGCCCTCAATATCAGCGAACCCGGTTATCTTCTGACCGCCGGGCTCGATTCCGAATTCGGCAAGGCCGGATTTATCAAACTAAGTAAAGACGGCGAAGAGTCCATCTGGCAACTGGTCAAAACGGAAACCGGCTACCAGCTGGAAGAAACGCTCTTCGAAACCAAAAGGGCCGATGGCACCAAATCATTCAACGGGGCGGCCAAGGAAGACGGCAAATTCTTCCCGGTCGGCCATATCAAGGAACTGCGCATCAACGGCGAAGAGGTTGCGACCACCGGCCCGATGGGCCCCTTTGCCTATCTTTCAGCGCTTAAAGATTCAACCATCGTCCTGTGGGGCAAGAAATATGTCCAGGATGGCGACAGCACCGTTGCGATCTTTTATCAGAAGCCGACACCCGGCGCCCGGGTTTTGCGCCCCGGCTTGAAATTCAAAGTCGATAACGCCACCGGCACGGAAAAATTCAACTTTATTTCGCTGATGCTCGCCTTGTTCTGCGGAACGGCCGCCCTGCCCCATATCCTGATTCGCTACTACACGGTTCCCAGTCAAGCGGCCGCACGTAAATCAACCATTGTCGCGATTGCCGCCATTGGTTTTTTCTATGTGTTGACCCTGTTCCTGGGCATGGGTGCCATGACCAACGGCGTGATCAACCTGACCGACAACAACATGAGCGCACCACTGCTGGCGCTTTCTTTCGGGGTGGTGCTGTTTGCGGTTATTTCGTCTTTGGCTTTTGCAACGGTACTGGGAACGGTTTCAGGCCTGATTGTCGCGGCCTCAGGCGCCGTTGCCCATGACCTGATGGATAACTTTCTCGGCATGCATATGACCGACGCCGGCAAGGTCCGCGCGGGCAAGATTGTCGCGATTATTGTTGGTTGTATCGCAATTTATCTGGGAATTATCTTCGAAGGCATGAATGTCTCCTTCCTGGTTGGCTGGGCCTTTGCCGTCGCCGCCTCGGCGAACCTGCCGGCGATTCTGATGCTGCTTTTCTGGAAAAAAACGACCGCCAAGGGCATTGCTTCATCGGTTATTGTTGGTCTGGCTTCTTCACTGGGCCTGATTCTGATTTCGCCCGACATGTGGGTGCGTTATGGCTATTTGCCCGCCGATGCCCCCGTCAGCTTCAATAGTCCGGCGCTGATTTCGATTCCACTTTCCTTTATTGCTCTGGTTGTGGTATCTCTGCTGACGCAAAAAGATCTGGTGTTAGAAGACAGCACTGAAGCTGCCGGGGCCTGATTTGCACGTTTACACACGCGGAAGCCAGAGCTCCTGCGTCAGCTTTCGCTCCACCAGGTGCTTTTCTTCCGCAGAAAAGCACCTTTTTTCGTAACTCTCCACCATGCAGAGCTGAAGAGTTACAAAAAGGATAAAAATGAAACGTTTTCGCTTCACTTTTCTGGCCGTGTGCCTGTTGCTCACCTGGCTGGGCAGTGGTGATCTTATTCTGCAATTACGCAATCAGCAGCCCATGGTCGTCGCTCTTGAAAATCTGCCCCCAGAGCCACTTCCCCAGGAATGGTTCACTCTGACAGGTGGTCACCTTGATCTGCTTCAAGCCATCAACATGACCGGCACCATTGAGATCGATGCCTTTCTGGTACCCCTCGTTGACCAAGCGGGCGCGACTCCAAGAGTTTGGGTTGAAACCCGCAATCCGCAGATCATCAAGCTCCTCACCCACTACCACTTCAAACTGGAACAAGCAGACGAGCGCGCAGCCTATCTGGCCGAGCACCAGGCGGAATTTTTCCCCCAGGAAAATATCACCGGCATGACCGCCGATAATGTCATTGCCAACAATAACCGTGGGCAACTGCTCAAATTACTGACGTCCATGGGGCTGAAGCCGGCGCAGGATGTTGTTTTTATCTCGGAGGGGAAAACGCCGAATATCTGGCGCGGGCCGGCGTTTTTAATCATTGCCGCCCTGGGCGTGATGCGTTTCATTTTATGGCACAGAAAAAAACCGGTCACCCCTGCTCAGGGATAACCGGCCTTTCTTCACTCACAAATTCCCAGCAGCAGCGGCTGGCCAGACATTTCAAAGCTTGGCCAGCCGCTGCTTCATTCTCTGATCGGAAATGACAGTTTAAACCGTGTAGATGTTCTGGCTGCGGGCCCGGTTAGCCAGGATGATCGGATCGACAACCTCGCCACAGGCACAACATTTCCAGGCGTCGAAAGTGCGAACAAAATCATAATACTTTTCTGCGTGCATCCGGCTTTTACATTTGGGACATTTCATGGATCGTCTCCTTGGCAACACGGGGCATGGTGGCAGACAGCAAGCAACACCGCAGGTTAGTGGTCATAAAACCTGTCTAGGTGTGTCTGCGTAAATGTTCATAAGTTATGCCAAACGTCTCCAAGGAATGAAAATTTTCTTAATTTTTATCAACTTTCAGTTTTGTATCGTAATTCCAGGAGGTTAGTCCCTGATAAAAAATGGCCGCCATTGTTCCAGGCGCTTATCGCCAATGCCGCTGACCCGCGTAAGTTGCGCAAAAGAAGTAAATTCGCCATTTTTTTGACGTTCAAGTTCAATGCGTTGTGCCAAAGACGGGCCGATTCCTGGGAGATCCTGCCAGTCGGCTTCCGTCATACGGGCCACATGGAGGGGAATACCCAGAGTCATGCGCAGGGCAGCAGGCATCCAGCCCACAGACAGACGAAGCACGCGCCGACCTTCACACTGAAATGCAAACAGACGTCCATCTTCGAACCAACGGTTATCATTGAGTATTTTTTCTACAGATGGTGAAATACGAAATTTCGTCAATAATATGGCGCTTAATGCCTGTTGAGCGTCATTATTTTGATGAATTCCATCATAGGCAGAACCTAAACCTGAAACCAGTATTCGGGTTTGGGGTGCAGCAGAAAGAAGCGGGGCCGGTGATTCTTGTTGCCAAAGAAACGTCCGGCCCAGATCATAAAAGAAGCAGAGTGCAAGAATGAGTACCAGCCAACGGCTCGCACGTGCAGCCATGTGATTTATTCGCCTGAATCCTTATGCAGCTTGTATTGCATGGCGTCGGTGAGGGCATGATAGGAAGCATCAATAATATTTTGGCTCACACCGACGGTGCCCCAGCGACTGTCGTGGTCACCCGATTCCACCAGCACCCGGGTAAAGGATTCGGTGCCCTTACCGGCCGGCAGCACGCGCACCTTGTAATCGAGAAGATTCATTTCACCGATGCGGGGATAAAAACTTTCCAGGGCTTTGCGCAGGGCACGATCGAGGGCATTGACCGGGCCGTTGCCATCGGCGGCGGTATGTTCGATGCGCCCGCCAACTTTCACCTTGACCGTCGCCTCAGAAACCGGGGTCTTATCTTCACTGCGGCGCGTATCGATAACGCGGAAGGCCAACACTTGAAAATACGTCTTTACCTGACCAAGGGCGCGGCGCATTAAAAGTTCGAAGGAAGCTTCGGCACCTTCAAACTGATAGCCTTTATTCTCCATTTCCTTGATTTCTTCAAGAATCTCTAAAGCGACCGGATCTTTGCTGTCGAGTTTCAACCCGCATTCTTCGGCCTTGACCAGCACATTTGAGCGCCCGGACAGATCCGAGACCAGCACACGGGTGCGATTGCCGACCTGCTCGGGACGGATATGCTCATAGGTTTCAGCGTGGCGCTGAATTGCAGAGACATGAACTCCACCCTTATGGGCAAAGGCAGAATTTCCGGTATAGGGCTGATGCTTTTCGGGGATAAGGTTGGCCAGCTCATAGATATGACGCGACAATTTACGCAGCCGGGTCAATTGTTCGTCGCTGATACAGTTGTGCCCCATCTTGAGTTTCAGGGCGGGAATGATGGAACAGAGGTTAGCGTTACCACAGCGTTCACCAAAACCGTTGATTGTCCCCTGGACATGAACAGCGCCCAGCTCTACGGCCATGAGGGAATTGGCCACCGCACATTCGGAATCATTGTGGGCATGAATTCCCAGGGGAATTTGAACCTTTGACTGCACCGCCTTAAAAATAGCGGGATATTCATGGGGCAAGGTGCCACCATTGGTGTCACAGAGAACAATGCAGTCGACTCCGGCTTCAGCCGCCGCCTGGAGGGATTTGAGCGCATACTCAGGGTTCGCTTTGTACCCATCGAAGAAGTGCTCGGCATCATAAATCACTTCACCAACATGTTGTTTAAGATACGCCAGGGAATCATGAATCAGCTCAAGATTTTCCTCAAGGCTGATACGCAGGGCTTCACGGACATGAAAATCCCAGGATTTGCCAAAAATTGTCACCGTATCGGGCCGAGCCGCGATCAGGGTTTGAATGTTATTATCGTCCTGGGGTGTCGTTTTCGCACGTCGCGTCGAACCAAAGGCCGCGATTCGGGCCTGAGACAGTTTTTCGTGTTGAATCGCCTCAAAAAAAGCAATGTCTTTAGGGTTCGATCCCGGCCAGCCGCCTTCGATGTAATGAATTCCCATTTCGTCGAGGCGGTGAGCAATATTCACCTTATCCTGAACCAGGAAAGAAATGTCCTCCGACTGGGTTCCGTCACGCAGGGTTGTATCGTACAAGCTGATTTTTCGCATTACATAACATCCTTTCTCGCCAGGCGACCAAAGGCCGCGACGGCTATTCGGCGCGGTCGAGCCCGAAAGCTTCGTGGAGCACCCGCACGGCCAGTTCGGTGTACTTTTCATTGACCACGCAGGAAATTTTGATTTCACTGGTTGAGATCATCTCAATATTAATGCCTTCACGCGACAGGGTCGAGAACATCTGTCCGGCAACCCCCGCATGGGAGTGCATGCCAACCCCGATAATCGAAACCTTGCTGATAGCGGTGTCACTGCTGACCCCCCGGGCACCGATTTTTTGGGCCAAAGGCTCAATAAGCTGCAACACTTTTTTGCAATCGGTTTTGGGAACGGTGAAGGTCAGGTCGGTTTTGCCATCACTGGAAACATTCTGAATAATCATATCGACAGTGATGTTCGCTTCGGTGAGTGGCGAAAAAATTTGCGCAGCGATTCCGGGCTGGTCAGGCACACCCAACACGCTGATCTTTGCTTCATCCTTGTTAAAGGCAATCCCTGAAACCAGTACGGTTTCCATCTCTGCATCCTCCTTCATCACCAGCGTTCCCTGGCGGTTGTCAAAACTGGTTCGCACATGAATAACCACGTTGTATTTTTTGGCAAATTCCACCGAACGAATCTGCAGCACCTTGGCTCCCAGGGAGGCCATTTCGAGCATTTCCTCGTAGCTGATTTTATCGAGCTTGCGCGCCGCAGGCACCACCCGTGGATCCGTGGTGTAGACGCCGTCAACATCGGTGTAAATTTCACAGACGTCAGCCTTCAGCGCTGCCGCAATGGCAACCGCCGAGGTATCGGAGCCGCCACGGCCCAGAGTGGTGATGTCGCCAAACTCATCAACGCCTTGAAAACCGGCGCAGACAACAATGCGTTTTTCAGCCAGATCGGCGCGAATTTTGGTATCGGGGATGCTTTGGATGCGCGCCTTGGCGTGCGCGCTGTCGGTGATCACCGGGATCTGTGAACCGAGGTAACTTTTCGCCTTGTAGCCCATAGATTCAAGACACATGGCCAAGAGCGCAATCGTGACCTGTTCGCCGGTGGCAACCAGGACATCGTATTCACGCTCACTGGGAAACTCACAAACGTCATTAGCCAGGGCAACCAGGCGGTTGGTTTCACCCGACATGGCCGAAACAATCACCACCACGTCGTTTCCCTGATCAAAGGTTTCGGCCACCCGTTGTGCAACATTGCGGATCCGTTCTATGGATCCGACCGAGGTGCCTCCATATTTTTGAACAACCAGAGCCATAGGTTTACCTGCCTCCTTCTGAACCGCCCAGGGCGGTAGGGGTGAACGAACGCGACCAAACCGGAATATCAGGTTGAGCCGAAGAGACGTTAATAACAAAAACGACTTGAGGGGTCAAAACGTTTTTTATTCAAACCACCGAATATCGGGGTTTTCTTCCAGGCGTAGCTTTTTTTCAAGTTGGCTCAAAAAAAGTGTCTGACTTTCACCCCGAGCGCTGAAGCTCAGGCTGCGGCAACTGGCTGACACCCGCTCGATCTGTACTAAAAGATGGTCAAAGTCTAGCGCATCAAGGCGTTCCGGCCACTCGACCAGGGCTACTCCGGCACCGAAGGCAAATTCGTCAAAACCTATGTCTTCCAATTCATCACCAGCGGCAATGCGGTAAAGATCAAAATGATAAAGATTGAACCGTCCCGTGTACTGATTCATCAGGGTAAAGGTTGGGCTGGTAACGGGAATTGTTGCAGGCACATCGAGACCACGGGCAATCCCGCGGGCGAAGACCGATTTGCCCGCTCCCAGCTCCCCTTGCAAGAGGATCGTCAAGCGCCGGTCAAGCGTGCGACCAACCAGCAGGCCAAGGCCCTCGGTGGTCTCTTCAGAGCAGGTTTTTACGCGCACGGGTGGTTTTATTCCCTGAAGGCTTTGATCAAATCGAGCCGGGCGACCACGCCAAGCAAACGTCCTTTTTCAAGCACGGGAATCAGGTGGGCCTTATGTTTGCTCATTAACTTGGCAATTTCGCTCAAACTGGTAGCGGGGCCACAGGAGACGGGTTCCTTCTGACAAATTTCACCAACGGTCTGGGCCGTGACCCGGTCGACCTGCTGTTGAAAACGTTTTTCACTGTCGAGGTAAAAAACACCATCGAAGATCGCCATCACCGTGGGAATATGCAGGGGCTGCTGCTGTTCGATCAAATCGGTTTCACTGACCATTCCCACCAGCCGCCCAGCTTCGAGCACCGGAATATTGCTGTATCGTGAGCTGACAAAGAGTTCGGCGAGATCCTTCAGACTGGTCTCCGGGGAAACACTGACCACCTTGGTGGTCATAATATCACGAGCGGTCAACATGGTTTGACTCCTTCAAGTTGAAAACGGGCAAGAGGTATTTTATTGAGCAGATCCGTTGCCATGAGACCCGCCGTGCCGATTTCGGCGGCGAGGAGATCGGCCGCACGGCCATGAAGCCAGGCACCCAGGCTTGCCGCATCAAAGGGACTCAGCCCCTGGGCGAGCAGACCGCCAATCAGACCGGCCAGCACATCACCGCTGCCAGCCGTGGCCAACCCGACATTGCCGGTGGGGTTGATTCTGACCCACCCTCGCGGATCGGCAATCAGGGTCCGGGCGCCCTTGAGCAGCAACACGACACCATAATCAAGGGCAAACTGGCGGGCCAGACGAAAACGGTCCGCCTCAACTTCAGCAATCGAACAGCCCAGCAAACGCGCAAATTCTCCTGGATGCGGGGTCAACACCGGCACAAAATCACCGAGCGACGGTAAAATTTCGGTTGCGCCAAC
>Ga0210021_1001733_pt1 | contig 20252 bp, 16 predicted proteins | sample CryGeymeta201517_FD_183981 | JGI IMG/M metagenome (GOLD analysis project Ga0210021, IMG submission 183981) | Groundwater microbial communities from Crystal Geyser aquifers in Utah, USA - Crystal Geyser metaG 2015-17 (SPAdes) (version 2) | ecosystem: Environmental > Aquatic > Deep subsurface >... | reverse complement strand
AGGCACAAGGGCAGAGAGGTAAGAAGTGGGTACTCTTTTCTTATTTTACCCCATCTTGTACCTCTGTGCCTCTGTGCCCCTCTGCCCCTCTATGATAAAAGTTTTGAATCATGCCTAAAATTGATATTGACACAAGGCGGCATAAATGGTATTATAATGCCTGTACCACCAACGAACAGGAGTATTTTTAGATGAAAGGATTTACACTCATAGAGATATTGGCTGCTTCAGGGATTCTCGCAGTACTGGCTATGCTTATTCATAGTTCATTTAATATTTCCGCCTCTATCTGGAAAGAAAGGCAGGAATATATGGAGCAAGAACAGGATGCACGGATAAGCATGGATATTATCAGGCAAAAGATTTCATGTGCATATCTTTCCCCATGGCACAGGGAGACAGGATTTGAGAGCAAACAGGGTGAAATTAAATTTAAGACAGCAACAAACAAGGGAATATCAATGGTAACGATTTCTCTTAAGCAGGATACGAAGGACGAGAAATGCCTCTGGATGGACGAAACAATTGGAACAAAAACGACTAATACTCAATTGTGTGCTGGGGTAAATATGTTTGAGGTGGACTGGTTGCAGGAGGGGTTTCCGCAATTGGTAAGGGTTCGTCTCGGATTAAAAGATATGAATATGCCATTAATGATTGTTCCTGTAAGGGTAGGAAAATGCTTATGAATAAACAATATGGTATTGCCCTTATTTTAACCCTATGGCTTGTCCTTGCCTTAGCAGCTATGGTTTCAGTCTTTGTCTCATTGATTAGACTTGAGGCAAAGGCAGTAAATAACCAAAAATTTGTTGCATCTGCCCTTGCTCTGGCTGAGGCAGGTGTTGTTCATGCTACGGTATTGCTTAAAAATGATACCACCGGCTTTGATTCACCTGATGATGAATGGGCAAAACCAATAGAAAGGCAATTGGGTGATGGCACATATAGCATTACTATTGTTGATGAGGAACGCAAGGTAAATATCAACTATGCCTCGGAAACAATCATGGCAAAACTTGGGATTTCCCAGGATATAGCCCGAGAGATTGTTCAATATCGTAAACATGGTTCGTTTGATACCGTTGCAGAATTGCTCTTGATTAATGGGATGGATATAGATTCCTATTGCCTCATAAAGGATAATTTTACAACATGGGGTGAGATAAATATCAATCTGGCAGATAGGGATGTTCTTGCTGCCCTGATGACCGGTTTTAGAGTAGATGCAGATAAGGCAAACGAGATAGTAGACAAGCGGCCATTTACCGGTATTGATAATCTTTCAGAAATTGTTGGCAGCAAAACCTACCAGCTCCTTAAGCCGGTTGTAACTACTACTGGTGGGATTAATATAAAAACTGCTTCAGAACACATACTTAAGGCATACGGAATTGATCCAGAGATAATCCATTCACGAACAATAAATGGTGAGAATCAGGAAATTTTGACCACATCATCCAAGTATTTTAATGTTACGACTACTGGAAATAGCCATGGTATATGCAAAACAATCCATGCTGTTCTCCATCGTACACAGAAGGATAAAAGATGGGCGATAAGGGTTGTATACTGGTTGGAGGATGAGTAAAAGATAAATTTACTCCTAAGCAATGCAATAATTGTTGACAGCAAGGAATTTTTAGTGTATAATAATAAAAATTAAGTGAATTTTTAGGAGGCTTGTTAATGAAAAGGACATTTCAACCACATAATCGTCGAAGAGCAAGAAATCATGGTTTTTTGAGAAGAATGAGTTCACCATGCGGGGAAAGGGTGCTTAGCAGGAGGAGACAAAAGGGAAGGGCAAAGCTTACTCTCCCATAAAAACAAAGTCAATCTGCTCATCTATCAGGATATTTACATGATAAATCCAAAAGAAGAATATGGACTGCCAAAAACTCAGCGATTACTTCAAGCAGCAGAATTCAATGCCGTATATTCCAGAGGAATGGCATATCATCACAGGTTTTTGGTTTTGTTTTTATTACCAAAGGATTCTACTGATAGACGGGTAGGGATTGTTGCCGGGGAAAAAACAGGAGGGGCTGTTAAAAGAAACAGGGCAAAAAGGTTGTTAAGAGAAGCATATCGATTAAACAAGAATAAACTTGTTCAAGGATTAGATATGGTACTTGTAGCAAAGAAGGGGCTCCCAGAGTTAACATTCGTAGAGGTAGAAAAAAATTTACTCTACCTTTTTAAGAGAGCAAATATTATAATATAACAAAATAGGTACTTATTCAGGGGATTAATTTACCACAAAGGCACAAAGAAAAGCAGAGTGGAGTTGGGCAACCGCAAGGGATTGCCTCTACAACTTGTCTCTTGAGCTGGTGAGGGTCAGGGGGTGGATTCCTCTTCTTTCTTCCCTATATTCTCTACCGTTTTTCGCGTACTCTGCGTGAACATTATGATAAAAAAAGGCTTTCTCAGGTTAATAAGGATATATCAACAACTTTTCTCCCCCCTACTTCCTCCAAGCTGTAGATTCTTTCCCACATGCTCTCAATATGCTCATGAGGCTGTTTCCAAGCACGGATTATGGAAGGGAATCTGGAAGTCTATCAAAAGGTTATTAAGATGTCACCCTTTTCATCCCGGAGGATATGATCCTGTGGAATAGGATGAGTAAATCGTAGCACAGACATTCTTGTCTGTGATTTTTCATTTGTCCCTCAGATGATTCTGAATAACAGGCAGGAATGTCTGTGCTACGATTGCAAAATCCCAAAGGGATAACATTATTATAGGAGATATTATGGAAAAACGAGTACTTTTAGCTATTGCGGCATCTGCTTTGATTTTATTGGGTTACAATATGCTGGTCTATAAAAATGTAAAGCATTCACCTGTCGTTTCAAAGCAAGAGGTTGTTTCCTCAATACAACCATCAATCCTTACCCCGGCCACAGTATCAACCCAAAGCAAGAAAGTTGGACTAAACATAAACGAAGAAGATCTGTCTTTTAAGACAGAGGTTATGTCTGTAAAACTCACCCCATTGGGAGATATAAATAGTCTTCAATTGTTAAAATTATATGAACATGATAAATCTCCGGTAGAAATTGCCTTGCCCCCTGTAAACCCTGAAGCTGATTTTCCACTTAGTGTTTGCTTGAGCAAGGAATATTTGACCCCTAAGAGATTTTCCTATGTGGATCAATATACAAAAGAGTTTAGTTATGGGGTTGAGAGTCTGCCCGGGGTATCTGTGACCAAAAGGTATAAATTGATACCCGGAACATACCTGATGGAGGTAGAGTTAACCATAGAAAATCTCTCAGATGCCACATTAAAAAACAATGTGGTCATAAGTTGGGAAAGCCCATGTAAGGTAGCAGAAGTGGGTGATATAAAAAAGGCACAGCTAAAGCACTCTCATCTGACCATTTTAGAACAAACAGCTAATGCAGGTGGCAATGTAGAAAAAATCTCTCACCATGGAGCCGGAATACTCCAGGGGATATTAACCTTTTTGGGACTTGTTGCCCCGACTACACCAACAGATAGTGTCATTGAGAAAAAGAATATTACATGGGTAGCTCAAAGCAGCCAGTATTTCTTAAATATTCTTATCCCTGAAAAATCTGTATCTACCGAGGCAATATTTGTAAAAACCATAGATAATAGAATTCGCATGGGGTTATCTACGGATATCAGCCTTAAATCAGGCGAGACTAAAATCATAAAGACAAGGGTATATGCAGGACCAAGGGATACTACGATATTAAAAAACCTTTCACCAGAAATGACAAGCCTTACCGCATTTTCTGGCTGGAATTCTCTTGCCCTGATTGTCTTATGGCTGCTTCACCTATTGTATAAAATAACCCATAATTATGGGGTCTCTATCATCATTCTGACCCTTATTGTTAAGGTTGTCCTTCACCCAGTAACCAAGAAAAACTTTAAGACCATGAACTCCATGCAAAAGCTTCAACCACACTTAGCTGAGATTCGGGAGAAGCATAAGCATGATGCGGAGACCCTGAACAAGGAGATGATGGAACTTTACAAAAGGCATAAGGTTAACCCTATGGGTGGGTGTTTACCCTTGTTATTGCAGATGCCTGTATTTATTGCCCTCTTTACTACCCTGCAAAATGCTATTGAATTAAGAGGGGCAACATTCTTAATCTGGAGTGATCTGGCAACAAAGGATCCATATTATATCCTTCCTGTATTAATGGGATTAACCATGATTATTCAGCAAAAGATGATGCCATCACCAGATCCAAATCAAGCAAAGATAGGCATGTTTATGTCTATAATCTTTGTCTTTATGTTTATGAATTTCCCATCCGGGTTGGTGCTATACTGGCTGACTCAAAATATCCTGACCATAATCGAACAAATTTTGATTAAGAGAGGGATAGAGAAGTGAAGGTTGATAGGTTGAAGGGTTGATAGGTTGATGAATTTGTGTTCCATCAACTCATCAACTCATCAACCCTTCAACCTATCAACCTATTATGAAAAGTAACACAAGGAGGATAACTATGGCAAATATCGTCGAGCAGCAAGAAAAAACAATTGAGCAACAAGGCAAAACAATGGATGAGGCAATTGAAGAGGGATTGAAAAAACTCGGGGTTTCTAAAGAAAAGGCAAAGATTGAGATCATTTGCGAGGGGAAAAAAGGGCTCTTTGGTTTTATTGGTGGAGTCCCGGCAAAGGTTAAGCTCACACTCATTCATGACAGTGGAGAAATAGCAGTTCAGGTATTAAACGAGATTATAAAATTAATGAATATAAAGGGTAGTGTTAATTCCAGAGAAACAGATGGAAAGCTAATCCTTGATATTGTTAGTGGCGATGCCCATTTTCTTATTGGCAAAAATGGACAAACCATAGATGCCTTGCAATACCTGATTAATATTATGATGAAAAAGTCTTGTCGCCAGGAAAAAGAGATTATTCTGGATATTGCCCAGTACCGGACAAAAATGGATGATAATATTATCCAATTAGCTGTTAAGGCTGCTGCACATGTAATTAACACAGGCAAGGATGTTGTGCTTGACCCCATGAATTCCCATGAAAGACAGCTTATTCATGTAACCCTCCAGAACCATCGAAGGGTAAGCACAAAAAGCATTGGGGATGGAGAATCGAGAAAGGTTGTTATATTCCTTAAGCAAGGGAACAATGGTGATAGAAAGGAGAAAAGCAGCCCTCCACACAAAGGGAATAGACATGCTACTGTCAGGATGTAAGCTTTGGAGTGCGATAGCTCTTACTTGCTAATGCTTTCAAGCCATGCTACTGTCCAGCAATTCTCATTATGGTAAAATGGATAAGGGGGAGATATGGAGATTAATCGGTAGGACCTGTCATCTGCAACAGGACAGGCAGGAATGCCTGTCCTACCAACAATTCTGTTGATAATCGACACCATCTCCTCTATTCCCTTATTCCCCTTTGAACATAAGTTTTGCCATAATGAGAATTGCTGTACAAGCTGTCAGGGCAAACGCAGCTAAATTTGTTCGACGGGCTGTTACGGAACTAAAAATCAAAGGCAACACCCTACCATATATAGTCACTCTTGATGAGATTGGTGCAATATATCGTATGTCCTTTGTGCGAGTTTCCTATTCTGTAACAGCCTGTCGAGACTGTCTCATTTCGTAACTACTCACCACAAAGGCACGAAGACACAAAAAGTTGATAAGTTGAATAGTTGATGGGTTGATAAGTGGATGAATTGATAGGAAATGTTTATGAATTATGAATCTGTGTTCCTTTAACCTATAAACTCATCAACCTATAAACCTATCAACTTATGTGTTCTCCGTGGTGAATTACTTTACCTGAGTAGTTACCTCATTTCAGTAATCACGATTTCTCTTGCCAAATTTTAATTGGTATGATAAAATTAAGGAGATGAAAAACAAACCTGAGAAGAAGGAGTACCATGGGTAAAATAATAGAAATTCCGTTTTCAAAGAATCTCATCGAGTTTATTACAGAACGATTGATAGAACAAGAGGGTTGTGATTTTTCGTCGGCTGCGGTTGTATTCAGTCATCATCGTCCCGGTATGTATCTTCACAAATCAATAGCAAAATCACTTAAGTCTCCATTTTTCCCACCAAGTATATTTTCAATGGATGATTTTATGTTGTATTTATCAGCAAATAGGCAGAGGGGCAGAGGGGCAGAGGAAGAGGGCGAATGCAAGATTTGTCCTTACAATATTGTAAAGCCAATGGATAGTATTTATCTGCTTTTTCAAGTAATATCCTTACTCCCTGATAATCCATGGAAAAGGTTTTCATTAAACCAGTTTATCCCCTGGGGATTAAAACTTGAGCAGGTAATAGAAGAAGTGGATATTGAGATGAAGGGTGATGAAGAGATTCAGAATATTGAGATAGGAGAGGATTGGGGAGCAGTGTCCCTGGACAATATCAAGAATCATCTTTTTTTGATACGACAGGGATATCATTCCCTGCTGCAAAGCTATAATCTTACCACAAGAGCATTAACCTATTGTATGGCGGCAAATAATGTTTGTAATACTGACTTGAGCCATGGCATGGACGGGATATGTTCCTGCCCCCCGAGTTGGGGAAGGGTAGGGGATGGAATCCTTGAACCATGCCTGAGCCAGTTCAAACACATCTACCTTGCTGGACTATTTGCCATGACTGGTTCTGAAAAGGTGGTTATTCGATACCTTTTAGGACAGCCAGGGGTTAGTATTATCCGACAGAATGACGGGGGTAAATGGACACCCTTTGAGGAGATGGATGAATGGGGGGAAGAGGGAGAGGCACAAGGGATGGAAGGAGAGCATGTAGGGGCAATTCTACCAGAGGTGCTACCTCCTTGTAGTTGCCCAAGCGTTTCTCCGGAAATATTCCTTTACAGGGCGTTTAATACCCATTCTGAGGTGGTGGCATTAAGGGATGCATTAATGGAGGGGGCAGGGAGCAGGGAACAGGAGGCAGAAAGGATTATTACCGAATGGGAAGCTACAAATTACACAAAAGATTATGAAAAAACTGCCATTGTCTTACCCTCTTCCGAGGCACTCATACCACTCCTTTCTGAGGTAATGACTGCCCTACCTGTTGATTACAACATCAGCATGGGTTATTCTGTGATACGAACACCAGTGTATGCCCTTTTGGACATATTTATGAGGCTTTATCAAAACAGAATTGATAATACCTATTATCTTGAGGATTATCTTAACCTGTTGATGCATCCATATATCAAAAATATCCGCTGTTTCCGGACAGGGACGAGCCCTGTCTCTACAACATCACAGACGAGGATACTTGTTCATGCTGTAGAGGATATACTGAGAAAGCAGGAAAAAAGATTCCTGAGACTGGAGGATATTGAACAGAATTCAAAGATATTTGATGCTGCCTCTACAATGAGTTCAGGGGTGTCCCCTGCAGAATTTATGGAGTTGTTGATAAATATCCATAATCTCTGCATAAGAGGGATGGATAAGATAACGACATTAAGGCAAATGGCAGGCTTTTTTGAGGGCGTTCTTACCTTTCTACTCAATAATAGCCCGGCTTCACACTATCCATTTTCCGGTGAATTTTTTCATAAGTTCTTTTCCTTTATTGACGAAATCAAGGATTCTATGTTCAATAATCATTACTTTGAAAAGGTTGAAGACCTGCTTGAGGTTTTTCTCTATCTGGTAAAAGGTGAACAAATCTATTTTGAAGGAAGCCCACTTAAGGGATTGCAAATATTAGGGTTGTTGGAAACACGAGCCTTGAGTTTTGATAAGGTTTTTATTCTGGATGTAAACGAAGGGGTTTTGCCTGGCATTGAATCATTTGATCCAATCTTGCCCCTTCCGGTGAGATATGCCTTAAATATGCCTGCTTATTATCAACAGGAGGAAATATCTCGATACCACTTTCATCGCCTTGTTTCTTGTTCCAAAGAGGTACATATTATTTATCAGGAAACAGAATCGATGCGAAGAAGCAGATTTGTTGAAAAATTAGTCTGGGAAAGGGAAAAGTCATGTGGAAAAATAGGCATCATGAAGGCAAAACCTGTTACCCTGAATATTTCCCTTGCCCCTTCTGTCAGGGATGTTGCTATAAATAAGACGCCGGAGATTATGGAGATATTGCATAATATGAAATTTTCTCCCACCAGCCTGAATACATATCTTCAATGCCCGACTAAGTTTTACTTTTCAAAAATATTGCAGCTTAAAGAGAAAGAGGATATATTTGAGGATATAGATGCAGCTGAGACAGGAAATATCCTCCATAGTGTTCTGGAGCTTCTTTACAAACCCCTTGTTAATAAAGACAGGATACGATATGATTATCTTAAAAGTAACCTGAGAGGGGTATTGGATGAGATATTCAGACAAAAATTTGGAGAGGTTAGTGGCGAGCAATATTTGTTAAGAGAAATGATATTTAAGCGGATTAACGGCTACCTTGAATGGGAACAAGGGTGTTTTAAGGATAGAAGGATTGTTTCTGTGGAGAATAACTGGGCGTTTGAACTCGGGATAAAGGATATAGGATTAAAAGGCAAAATAGACAGGATTGACTACAAGGGAGAAACCGATGAGCATATCATCATTGATTATAAATCAGGGGACATAACTAAGTATGGATGTAAGTGTTTTAATAAGATATTAGTGAGTCGAGGAGAGATGAAGAAAGAGATAAATTCTTTACAACTTCCATGTTATGTATTGCTTTACCAGAATGCAAATCAAGGTATCCCGCTGGATAAGATAAATTCCAGCCTGAGATCCCTTCAATGTCGTAAGGAGAAAATGCTTTTTCATGATAAGAATAAAGACATTGATAGGGGTACATTTTTAAGGGATATTTTCCTGCCGACCTTGAGGAATCTTATTTATGAGATTATAGATCCCTGTATCCCTTTTGTGGTTGATAGTGATGAGGGGGGAGGGAGCACCTCTGGCGGATGTAAGTATTGTGAATTTTCTGTGTTATGCAAAAAATAGCAGGGGGTTTGCCATTAGCTTTTCAGCCCAGTCAGTACTCATCCCCATCTATCTTTTTTGGTAACTACTCAGGTAAAGTAATTCACCACGGAGAACACATAAGTTGATAGGTTGATGAGTTTATAGATTGAAGGAACACAGATTCATAATTCATAAACATTTCCTATCAATTCATCCACTTATCAACCCATCAACTATTCAACTTATCAACTTTTTGTGTTTTCGTGCCTTTGTGGTGAGTAGTTACCTTTTCTGTCCTTAAAACTTCCTCTTCTCCAGCACCTGCCTTGCAGTCTCTCTCACCATTTTGTCTCGATCATTAGCAGCTATTCTCTTTATATATTTGACACACTTGGGGTTACCTATCCTGCCCAGAGCATAAACACTATACCCTCTCACATCCTTATTGGAATGTGATAAGGCATTAATCAATGGGTTTACTGCGGGCTTGCCTATCCTTGCCAATGCTTCTGCGGCATTTTTTTGCACAGGGGCACTCGTATCACTAAGGCTATTAATTAAACTATCAACAGCCTGCTTATTACCAATCATTCCCAGGACAATAACAGCTCGCCTACGAAGCTCATCATTTTTATCGTTAAGGGCAGCAATAGCTGTATTGATAAGCACCTTATCACCCCTTTTGCCTACCTTGCCAAGGATAGTGATGGCGTATTGCCTGACAACAGGGTCGCTCTTTTTATTATTAGCTACAATAATCAATTTTTCTATTGATGGCTTACCTATTTTAATCAAGGAACGGGCTGCATTCTCTTGAGTGGTTGCATCCTTATCAATTAATGCCCCTATCAAGCCATCAATTCCAGCCGGGTCTGCTATTTCACCAAGGACAACCACTATCATTCTGCGAATATCCAGATCTTTTTCATCCTGTTTCTCCTCCAATACCTTAACCAATGGCTTTGTTGCCTTACTATCCTTAAACACACCAAGTGATGTAATTGCATTTATTTTTACCTGTTTATCCTCATCCTTTAAGAGTGCGATGATTGGAACAGCAGCCCGCTTGTCACCCAGCATACCAAGAGACATAACCGCACCCTTACGAATTTGTGGATTTTTATCCTTAAGAACAACAATCAAGGGCTTAACAGCAGTTGTATTTTCCAGCATACCAAGGGCAACGGTTGCCCCATTCCTGATATTATCATTTTTATCCTGTAAGGCTTTAATCAAGGGTTGAACGGTAGCCGTACCAAAGGTGACAAGTGTATCAATCATAACACCTTTTACTTCATTGATATTATCATCCAGGGATAATATTAATGGATTTATTGCCTTTTTATCATTAATACTGCCCAGGGCACGGGCAGCCTGAATGCGAACCAGCCAGTTTTTATCGTCCAATAATTTGATGATAGGCTCAATGGCTGTTTTTTCTTTCATCTTCCCCAAAACAGTTGCACAGTTTCCTTTAACACACTCATTATCTTGCTTTAATCCTTCCATTAGACAGGGTATGGACACTGTTCCCATTCTGGAGAAGGCATCTACTACCTCATTCCTGACACCCCCTTCCGTATCCTTGAGAATATTAATCAATACCCTTGCAGACTGCGTTCCACCAAGTTTACCCAGAGCTCCTACCGTTACCCTGCGAACATCCTGTGCCCGATTATTCAGGTCAGGGATTATTGCATCTACTGCCTTTTGTTCCGGTATATCTCCAATGGCACTGATAATCTTTTTTCGCAACGAATTATTTTCACATCTATTATGGTCAGACTTCCCTCCATCCACATGTCGACAGATAGCCATCTCATCACTCAATAAGGCAATCAAGGCATCCAGCCCTCTTTTATCCTTCAACTCACCGAGAAACAGGCTTGACTCAATACATATCTCTTTATCCTTATTCTTAAGACTACTAATGAGAAAATTCCTTCCCTCTTCTATTCCGAGCATTCCCAATCCAAAGCCTGCCTTAACTTGAGTCTCCTTGTTTTCATCCTTCAGGAGTGGGGTAAGGGAATTAATTGCCCTTGTATCACCTATTCTACCCAAGGCTACAGCAGCATTTCCCCTCACGCTACTATCTTTATCTTTCAAGGCAACTATTAGTGGACCAACCGCCTTTTTATCTTTTGTATGCCCAAGTGCTTCAGCCGCACTGCTTCGCACCCCTTCCACCTTATCTTTTTTCAGTGTTCTGATCAAGGCAGGAACAGCCTGCTCATCATCTAATATCCCTAAGGTTAAGGCTGCCTTGGTTCGTACAGCTGAACTCTCATCCTGTAATGCCTTGATCAATGGCTTAACTGTCCTTTTATCGGCTACATCAACCAACGAATAAGCAGCCATAACCCTGGTATACTCATCCGTACTCTGCAATTGACTTATCAGTTTTTCAACATTATCCTGCGGCAATTTTGGTTTTTGTCCACAACCATTGATAAATAATACAAGACCTACGATAGTTACTAACTTTAGCGTCTTCATGATTTTTCTCCTTTTGTTTTTATTAAATATTCAGCATTCAACTCATCAAGCTGTTACCTGATATCTATTATATCATACCTATAGGACATTAATCAATATATTTTTTTGAAAAATTAGCGTGGTTCAAAATATTTATCGCGGAAATGCAGAGAATTACACCTCATTGCCTTTATAACAATCGCATCTAAAATGTCCCCCGCTGGCGAGGGTTAGAGCCAAATTACCCTTTCGATAAGCCTAAAATTGCACAGATTAAAAATTTCAGTGATTTTTTATTTGACATATGTCCATATAGCTGGTATAATAATGGGCATTCAGTGTCAATTGGCAGTTATTATCAAGGAGGCTTTTAATAATGCAAAGAAATATACGATGGAACATGTCTTTAATCCTGATTGCTTCGGGTTTATCTATTTTTTACCTCTTACCAACAATTCAATGGTGCAGTATGTCTCAATCAGAAAGGAATGTTATCTCTGCATGGAATACCCTGTCAATATCTTTAAAGGACAGATTATCCGAGCTTAGCGTGTTTTCAAAGGAAAAGAAGAAAAAGATGTTATCTGTGAGCCAGCTTACAGATGAAGAGAGAAAGGCGTCTATTCTGTGGACATCTCTGTCTAAGGCAGAACAAAAGGATATAGAGCCATGGTGTAAATTACCTATAGAGGATAGGGATATATTGAAAAGATGGTCAACGGTTCCTTTGGATGAGAGGGAAAGGCTAACAAAGAAGACAAAGATTTTGAATAAAACAATAAAACTTGGGCTGGATTTGAGGGGTGGTATGCACCTTGTTTTAGAAGTTGATACGACAAAGCTGTCTAAGAAGGATAAAAAGAATGTAGCAAATGTTGTGGATCAAACGCTGGAGGTCATTCGCAATCGAGTGGATAAGTTTGGTGTTTCTGAGCCAGTGATTCAACGGCAGGGGGAAAATAGAATTGTTGTTGAACTGCCGGGTTTGAAAGATCCTCAAAGAGCCCTTGACCTTATTGGCAAAACAGCTATGCTTGAATTCAGGCTGGTAGATGACGCCAGACTTGAAGCAGCAAAGGATGGGGATATTCCTGATGGATATGAAATACTTTATGATGATGAGAACACTCAATTTCTGGTAAAAAAAGAGCCTGAGGTAACTGGAGAGTATTTAACAAATGCCTTTGTTGATAGTAATCAAGGTGGCAATGGTATGACCCGAAAGATGGTTGTAGCCTTAGAGTTTAATAAGATTGGTGCCAAAAAGTTTGCCCGGACAACTGGTGGGCATATTGGTGAGAAGCTGGCTATTGTGTTGGATGGCAGGGTTAGATCTGCCCCGGTGATACGGGCAAAGATAGATGGTGGAAGTGCTATTGTCGAAGGTAATTTCACCCTTCAGGAGGCAAAGGATCTGGCAATTGTCTTGCGAGCCGGTGCATTGCCTGCCCCAATCAATATAATTGAGAATAGAACGATTGGTCCATCCCTTGGAAAGGATTCTATTGAGAAGGGTGTAATTGCCTCTATCTTAGGAATTATCTTAGTTATCCTCTTTATGGCTATCTACTATAAGCTTTCAGGGGTAATAGCTGATGTTGGCTTGCTTGGTAATATTTTGATGATGATGGGTGCCATGGTAGCTATCTCAGGAACACTTACCATTCCCGGCATTGCTGGTATTATCCTGACCATTGGTATGTCAGTTGATTCAAATGTGCTTATTTTTGAACGAATAAGGGAGGAATTGCGAACAGGAAAGACCATTAAGGCAGCAATTGATGCTGGATATAAAAAGGCATTCTGGACAGTGTTTGACTCACATGTAACCACACTGATTACTGCCCTGATATTATTTGCCTTTGGCACGGGTCCGATTAAAGGGTTTGCGGTAACACTCTCTACCGGTATTATTATCAGCTTGTTTACAGCTCTGGTTATTACCAGGGTAATCTTTGATTTGAGGAAGGAATATAAAACGCTGAGTATTTAGGGAATGGAGAAATGGGGCGAGTGATAGATTCTTTTATTTCATTTGGGGCACCACTTGCAACCCCTTGTTAGTCTTACGGAGAATGAAGTGTTTATATCAAGGTAAAGGTAGTTGATGTATATTAACAAATTGGAATGGGATGATTATCGCATCAAGCATATTGCTCAACATAATGTTGAACCACATGAAGTGTGGGAAATATGCGAAGACCAATTGCATTTGGCTCACCGTGAAGGGTATAATCGGTATCGTCTTTATGGACAAACTGTAGAAGTCCGATAATTTATTCATTGTGTTGGAACAAGTCAAAAAAATGGTATACAAGTCTATCACGGCAAGAGATATGACTGATAATGAAAAGCGAAATTATGGGAGATTAAGAAAATGAATAAGTTGCAAGTGCCAGAATTTAAAACTTACGAAGAAGAAGTAACTTTTTGGGACAATCTTGATACCTCTGCTTTTATGATTGATGATGGAGAATGGTTTCAATTCGAGACACCTAATAAACGAGCAATTCGTGTTGCGATTTTACCTGAAATTGCAAATGAACTCATACAACAAGCTCGTGCACAAAGAATATCGGTTGAGTCGATAGTAAATGTCTCTTTAGTTAAACACATGCACGAATCAGTTATCAGAGGTTGATCAAAAGAGTTGGAAGAATCAAAGGTAAATTTTGAATATTGAATTCACAATATTAAGGAGATTAAAAAAATGATGGAGTTAATTAAAAATTCAAAGATAGACTTTGTGGGAAAGCGGTACATTGCGTTTGCTATTTCAGGTGTTTTGAGCCTGCTGGGGATAATTGCTATTATCCAGATAGGGCTTGGTTATGCCAATATGGGGGTTGATTTTGCCGGTGGCACGCTGGTGGAAGTAGGGTTTGATAAGCCTGTGAATATGGCGGAGATTCGCGGCATATTATCTGCTAAAGGGATGAATGATGTTGAGCTTCAAGAAGTTGGAGATACGGGACGAATCCTTATTCGAACAAGAAAATCAGATATAGGAAACCTGACCGCAAAGATAAGCACTATATTTAAGGAAAGATTCAAAACAGATAATTCATTCAAGATAGAGAGAACAGAAGAGGTGGGTCCAAAGATTGGAACAGAGTTAAAGGAAAAGGCATTATGGGCAATCTTCTGGGCAATTATTGCCCTGACAGTTTATATTACCTTTCGTTTCAAACAGCCCAGATTTGGAATAGGCGCTGCTGTGGCTACGCTTCATGATGTTCTGGTTGTAACCGGTATATTCTGGGTGTGCAATCGAGAGATTAATCTTTTGCTCATTACAGCTTTATTGACCTTAGCTGGTTATTCCTTAACAGATACAGTAGTTGTCTTTGACCGTATCAGAGAAAATCTGAAACTTCGTCGCAAGGAAGCCTATGATGTAATTATCAACTCAAGCATAAATGAGATTTTGAGCAGAACCATTGTTACATCCATAACTGTTCTTATTGTTTTGATTGCCCTCCTTGTTAAGGGTTCACAGGTTACCACAGATTTTTGCTGGATATTAATCTTTGGGGTGATTATTGGCACATATTCGTCTATATTTATTGCCAGCCCTATCTTGATTGAATGGAATAGCTTGATGATGAAAAAAAGCAGCAAGGTCGTTACTGCCTCGGAAAAAATCGGAAGACAAAGCACTGCTCCTCCCTCAAGATAGAAGGCATAACAGAACGAAAGGGTAGAAGAAAATAGTTGGGATAATAGGTGACAGATGAGATGGATATTGATAAGATAATAAATCGGGTAATCTCCTATAATCCATCGGCAGATATAGAATTAATAAAAAAAGCATATCAAGTAGCAAACCTTGCCCATCATGACCAAAAAAGACTTTCTGGTGAACCATATATTATCCATCCCCTTGAGACAGCAAGCATTCTGACAGAGTTTAAGATGGATGTAGTTACCATAGCTGCTGCTCTTCTTCATGATGTGGTAGAAGATACCACTATTACCAGCTCAAACATAAAAGAACAATTTGGGGAAGAGATTAGCCTTTTGGTAGAGGGTGTCTCTAAGATTGCATGGGTTCAGCAGCACAGCAAGCATGAAAATAAAGCTGAAAACCTACGAAAAATGCTTATTGCTACGGCTAAGGATATTCGGGTAATCCTTATAAAACTGGCTGATAGATTGCATAATATGCGGACATTGAGTTCTCTCTCTGTGGACGCTCAAAAACAAATGGCATTGGAAACATTGGAGATATATACCCCTCTGGCACATAGACTGGGGCTGGGGAAAATTAAATGGGAGTTAGAGGACCTATCTTTTAGCTACCTTCATGCGGATGTGTATCATGAGATATCTAAAATGGTGGCATCTAAACGCGAAGAAAGAGAGGCGTATGCGGAAAGGGTAAGAGAAATCTTAACCGAAGAATTTAATAAGGCAAATATCGCCGCTGATATTTTAAGCAGACCAAAACATTTCTACAGCATTTATCAAAAAATGACCTCAAGGCATAAGTCCTTTGATGAAATATATGACCTGACCGGGATTAGAATTATTACTGATAAACAAGTTGATTGTTATAATGCATTGGGCATTGTTCATGATAAATGGCAATCCATGCCCGGACGGGTTAAGGATTATATCAGTACCCCAAGGTCAAATATGTATCAATCTGTTCATACCACGGTGATTGGTCCTGATGGCAAACCAATGGAGGTCCAGATAAGAACCAGAGAAATGGATATTATTGCTGAGGAGGGGATTGCAGCCCATTGGCATTATAAGGAGAAAACAAGATTTGATGAAAAGCATGACTCAAAGTTTGCCTGGCTGAAAAGGGTAATTGAATGGCAGCAGGAACTAACTGATCCCAAAGATTTTATGGAAGGATTAAAGCAGGATTTATTCTCAGATGAGGTATTTCTTTTTACCCCTAAGGGAGAGATAAAGATTCTGCCCAAGGGAGCTACCCCGATTGATTATGCCTATAGCATTCATACAAATGTTGGGGATCACTGTTTTGGAGCCAGAATGGGGGGTAGAATGGTACCCCTTGATTATAAATTAGAGAGTGGTGATATTATTGAAATAATCACCTCAATTAAGGCACACCCTACCCAATCATGGATAAGAATTGTCAGAACACCAAAAGCCAGAAGCAGGATACGAAACTGGTTAAAAGCCCATGAAGAGGAGCAACAAAAAGAGTTACCACAAAAAGATACCCGGCCAAAACCACAAGAACATTCATCCCCAAAACCAAAGAAAGTATCAATAAGTAAGGTTATAATCTCCGGGATTAATGATATTGCCTTTAATCTGGCTAAGTGTTGTGGACCCATACCAGGGGATAAAATAGCCGGATATGTGACCAAGGGTGGAGTAACCATTCATCGAATAGATTGCCGTAATATAATGAACAGTAATAATGGACAGTCACGGATAGTGGATGCTGTCTGGGGTGAGGACAAGACAGGTACTTATGAGGCAGGCATCATGGTCAGGGCATTTAATCGAGAAAATCTGTTAAAAGATATGCTTTCACTTATCAATACAACCCATACCACGATTAATGAGGCATGGGCAAAGGTGGTGGAAAAGGGGATTGCCAAATGCAGCTTTATTGTCCTTATCAGAGATAAAGAGCATCTTACTGAGATTATACATTTGCTGGAAAGAATTAAAGGGGTCATTGATGTGTATCGGGGAAGGACATGAATGTAGCACAGACATTCTTGTCTGTGTCTGTTTTGTATGATTATTAGCAAACAAAAATGTTTGTGTTACCTTTGCACAAAAGGAGTTAACCAATGGTTGATGATTGGACAATTAATGTACGAGTAGAAACAGAATTGGTCAAAAATTGGGTGGATACAAAACAGATAGATTTTAGTACCATTAGTGGTGTGGTCTATATCAAAGGTAAACTCGATTTCCAACTTGATGTCTTTGTCAATCCAAATGAACAGGATTATTTTGAGAGAAAGGCAATGGTTGAGGTTGAAAAATTAAAGAGGGTGGAACGAAATATAAAAAAAATACCAGGGGTAAGGGCTGTAAAGTTTGAGTTAGAGAATTGGTTCAAGATGGGTGCCCGATGGGTAAAATTGAAGACTCAGGTAATTCCAGGGAATAAATGATTGCAAAGCAATCAGTATTTCGGAATGACAGAGAGTTTGCGAAGATGCACGGATCTACTTTGAAGGTAATAAAAAAATGGAAAAAAGAACAATCTCATATCTCACCTTGAATATGGTTCCTGATATTGGTCCGGTACGATTCCAAACATTATTGAATTATTTTGGAAATGTAGAGGATATCCTTGTAGCTAATGCAGCAGATCTTGCTCAAATAAAGGGTATTGGAGAAAAGATAGCTCAAGAGATTGTCGAAAAAAGAGGAGATGTTCGTATAGATGAGGAATTAAAAAAGATTGATGCGGCATCAGTGCGGGTTATTACCCTTGAAGACGAAGAATATCCTCTGAATCTAAAATCCATCTGGGCTGCACCACCAGCATTATATACTAAGGGATGTCTCAAGGAAGAGGACAGGCTTTCTATATCCATGGTAGGGACAAGATCAGCCAGCTTTTATGGAAGAAGAATGGCAGATAATTTTGCTCAAGATTTAGCCAGAGCTGGGCTTACGGTTGTTAGCGGTCTGGCTCGAGGGATTGATACAGCCAGTCATCTTGGTGCTATTTCCGCAAATGGCAGAACCATAGCTGTGCTCGGCTGTGGGGTAGACATTATGTATCCACCTGAAAATAAAAGACTTTTTGAGCAAATTGTTCAGCATGGGGCAGTGCTGAGTGAGTTTCCTATGGGGACTATGCCAGAAAAGTTTAATTTTCCAAGGCGAAATCGGATCATCAGTGGATTAGCTTTGGGTACATTGGTTGTTGAGGCATCTATCCGAAGCGGGACATTTATTACCACTGAGTATGCCCTGGAGCAGGGGAGGGATGTTTTTGCTGTTCCTGGATGTATTGACAGTCGTCTGAGTGCAGGCACCAATCACCTGATTCAACAAGGGGCAAAATTAGTAACCTGCGTTGAGGATATTCTGGAAGAGATTGGTTTATTGGTAACAACATTGAAACAAATAGCTATTCCAGAGAAAAAAAAGGATATTAACGAACTGTTAGGGACAGAAAAACAGGTGTATTCATTGATAGGGGATAAGCCACAACAGATTGATTATCTTATTTATAATTCTGATATAAGTGCCGGCCAGATGGCTTCTATATTACTTCAGCTTGAATTAAAAGGGTTTGTTCGACAATTGCCGGGGAAAGTATTTGTGAGAGAGTAGGGGAGGGGTAGCCCAGATATTAAGGTTACTCCCAACTTTGTGCAGTTTAACAAGCTGCCAGCCAGCAAACTTCAGAGAGTCGTTACAAGGGTGGAGATATAATTGGGAAAGGGTAGGGGAAAGAGGGCTTGAAATCCAGTAACTTCATAACTTCAGAACTTCGTAAGTCAACACGAAACACAACCTGTGTAGGGGCAGGTTGTGTTTCGAATATCCTTCTTGATTAGCAGGATTTGTCGTAGGGGCAGGTCTTGCACCTGCCTTTTGTTTTAATTACACGAAGTTACAGTATTACATTATGTTATCGGCTTTATCCCCAGTCCAGAGAGGCAATTGCAATCGTTACAGCATAATAGCTCCGCTATGCCTTTGCTATTTCCTTATGACCGGCATATGGTGCAGCCAGTAAGCTACACCATATGCATTACCAAGGTAATGCACTCCAAATCAAGGAAGAAAAAAATCGCATATTTCTTCACTGAAACGATAGCATTCCGTATTGACAATATGCCATCCAAATGCCATCCAATCCACATGAGGTCTTTTGCTACGACATCGCATTGTGCTGCAAATCACATCTATTCTTACCAGTTGGTTTACATAAGATATATTATCGGAAGTTAAAAAAACCGAAATGATTGTTGGAAAATACTCCAATAATTTTTGTATTTTTCGTACTCTCCAACTCTCCAAGAACTATTCTAAATCCAAATGGATTTTTATAGCACAACCCAACTTCATCAATAATTCTTCCCGTATCCTTCCAGCCATTTTAATTAACCTGATCTTAGAGACAGTTCTAATTTGTTCAGCTAAGGCTTTTGAATCCTTTTCCAAACCGGTCTCCATTGCCGATAAAAATACCTGAAAAGGCATAATTGTTTCCAAATGTTGCGATGTCAAAGGTAAGACGGTCACCTGTCCATAATTTTTGTTCGCTTCATCACAAGAAATGATTAGACAAGGACGGGTTTTTTTAATCTCAGTTCCTAAAGTAGGTTCAAGATTCACCCAATAAATTTCACCCCGTAATGGTAGTCTCACCATTCTGGCCACCCCTCTATTTCAATGGATGTAAACCCATCTATGATTTCTTTCCCTTCTTTACTTGCTCTTTTATAAGCTACAGCCAATTCATCCTTTAGCCTTTTTTTCTCCTCATTCTTAAAATGTTCCTTAACACACTGATTTATAAATTGACTAAGTTTTTTCTTAAGCGATAGTACTCGAATCAATTTTTCTACTTCAGGCTCTAAAACAACAGTTGTTCTCATCTAAAATCACCCCCTAGAGCATAATTATAGCATCATAATGATGACTTGTCAAGTCTTAATTACAAAGGTAATGCTCTCCCAATCCCCTACCCTACCCTCGCCAGCGGCTTAAGCATGTCCCACAAATACTGCATAGGGAAAATGGGGACAGCGCCCGGGAAAATGGGGACAGCGCCCTATTTTTCTTCTAAAAATAGGGCGCTGTCCCCATTTTCCCGGGCGCTGTCCCCATTTTCCCTATGCAGTATTTGTGGGACATGCTT
>Ga0210021_1001723_pt1 | contig 20326 bp, 15 predicted proteins | sample CryGeymeta201517_FD_183981 | JGI IMG/M metagenome (GOLD analysis project Ga0210021, IMG submission 183981) | Groundwater microbial communities from Crystal Geyser aquifers in Utah, USA - Crystal Geyser metaG 2015-17 (SPAdes) (version 2) | ecosystem: Environmental > Aquatic > Deep subsurface >... | reverse complement strand
TTCGGTCGATGTTAAATGAAGCTTTTTCATAGAGTTTATCAACATCTTCTGATGGAATGTGTCCTAATTTGCTCCAAGCCAAGCAGGCGGCTAATTCGACATCAAGCCAAGCCATAAATTGTGCTTCTTCAGACCAAATATCGGTCATTTCTTTTCGGGAATATCGTTCAATCATTTTGAAATACTTAGTTTTAAATGCTGCGCAAAGTTATCCTAAAATCTGTTTTACTGAAAGTTTATTTTAAAGTGATAAATGCAATGCTCAAAATATCTGTGTTTTTTTAAGTGTTGTTGATGAATCCTTGTTTCGGTTTAGAATTTAACGATTTAAAAATGAGACCATTCCATAACGTCGCTTTTTGTACACGGTTTTAAGTTCCTCGAATTCCTCGAATATTTTGCAGAAAGCTATTTTTGTAATAAGATTAAAAAATGAAATTTAAACAAATACAAACACGGTTCAATTTGTTAATGAAAAGAAATTTTTGAAACTTAATTACAATTTTATGCTCATTTTCCAAATAGTTGTTTTATCAACTTAACAAAAAAAACATGAATACAGTTTCGTTTACATCAAGCAGCCTTGATTTTTTAATCAATTTATCTCAAAATAATAATAGGGAATGGTTTACTCAGCACAAAGATGCGTATGTGAAAGCCCAAGAGAATGCGGCAGAATTAATAGAAAATTTAATTTTTTTAATGAATAAGCATGATCAGCTTGAAAATGAATCTGGAAAGAAAAGCTTGTTCAGGATATACAAAGATGTTCGGTTTAGTAAAGATAAAACACCATATAATCCACGCTTTGCTTGCGGATTAAATCGGGCCGAGAAGTTTAGACGCGGCGGTTATTATCTGAATATTCAACCCGGAAAATCTGCCTTAGCTTGCGGCTTTTTTGCCCCAAATCCTGCAGATTTACTTCGGATTCGTAAAGATATTGAAGTGAATTATGAAACTTGGGAACGATTGTTAGCATCTAAAGAAATAAAAGAAAACTTTGGAAAAATGAAGGGTGATGCACTTAAATCGGCACCAAGAGGATTTGAAAAAGATCATCCTACCATTCATTTAATTAGGCATTAGCAGTTTTTGTTTACACATGAGTTTACAGACAAAGAAGTTCTAGATAATCAGTTCGTGGTTAAAGTTGATGCAATTTTTCAGAACATTCGTCCCTTTTTTGATTATATGAGTTCGGTATTAACAACGAATTTGGATGGGGAAGATGCAGGTTGATTTAAATAAGTAAGAAAATTACTAAGTTACAATCATGGAAATCAGTTGAAATGACCACTAATAAAATTAAAATATGGCAAACAAGTACGTAAGTTTTATCTCAGATGAGCATTTGTTAAACTGCATAGATGTTTTATATAACGCTTATTTAAAGGCAAAAAAAAATATCACAAAGAAAAGTTTTTATTCAAATAAAGTTGACACAATCAAATTAACATTTGATTCAAAATTCAATGAGATCGATGAGTCTAAATTGATAGATACTGAATTATTAAGGCAAATGGATAAATCAATAAATAACTCAATCGGTACTTTTCACGAGCAAATTTTAGGGGGTATAGATGGGTTTGAAATGGGAAATCTAAGTGGTTTTGATATTAAGGCTATTGATAACTCTCTATTTGCCGATATTAAAAATAAACACAATACAATGAATAGTAGTTCATCCGAAGCTTTATTTCAAAAATTAGCTAGATATGCAGATGATAATAAAACTGCTAAATGTTATTGGGTTCAAATTTTAGCAAAATCTAGCTTCTATGAACTTTGGCGAGGCGAAATAAATGGAAAAGAATATAGTCATAGCAGAGTTTATAAAATATCAGGTGATCAATTTTATGCACTGTTAACCGGTGAAGAAAAGGCGTTCTATAATCTTTATAAAATTTTACCAAGTGCAATTGAGGATTATTTAAAAAGTATCGAAATTGAACCAAGTGAGGCCGAGAATTCAGCTTTAAAGGAAATATTAGACGAAACTCAAAAGTCAAAAAGAACAATTATTGATCAAGTAACTTTTGAAAATTTCGGTTACTATTTGGGCTTTGACACTCTATAATAACGATTTAGGAAGTTTATAATTGAATAACCAATTTCTTGTCCTAAATTAACAGGTACTGCATTTCCGATTTGTTTGTATTGTTGTGCTAATGATCCCTCAAATTGCCATTCATCAGGAAAGGTTTGAATGCGGGCATATTCTCTGACTGTAAAAGGTCGTGTTTCATCAGGATGGCAGCGTTCTGTTTGTTTTTGAGCAGGACTACATGTTAATGTTAAGCAAGGTTCATCCCAACCTATTCTTCGAGCAATTCCAGTTTTTCCACCACCTAAATAATAGCTACCACCCATAAATTCCTTTTTAATATCAGTTGGTAAATCTCTCCAGTAACCTTTTGGTGGAACCATTTTTAAAACATCAGCTTTACTTTTTGGGTACTTTGCACCAATTGAATTAGGAACATTTGTATTGTATAAATCTCCTTTTAATAAAGCGTCTTTTAAATTATAAACCCTTTTGTAGGGCTTAGGATATTCAAATGTTAAATTGATATCCTTTCTAATTCCCACTAAGATTAATCGTTCTCTTTTTTGTGGAACTCTAAAATTTATTGCTTTTAAAACTTGAGTAGGAACAACGTTATAGCCAATTTCATCTAAAATCGAAATCATTCCTTTTAAAGTTTTACCATTATCATGGCTTAGTAATCCTCTAACATTTTCTCCAATACAAATGGGAGGGTTAACTTCTTTTACTACTCTTGCAAATTCGTAAAAAAGAGTTCCTCTAGCATCCGAAAAACCTAGTTTCTTTCCAGCATAACTAAAGGCTTGACAAGGAAAACCACCAGTAACTACATCAATCTTGTCTTTAAAGGGTGAAAAATTAAAATCTTTAATGTCACCTTCTAAAACGTTCCAATGTGGTCTATTTTTCCTTAAAGTTTGACAAGCAAATTTATCTATTTCATTAAGAGCAGAACATTTTAGTCCTACTTTTTCTAATCCAATAGCTAAACCTCCTGCGCCAGCGAATAATTCTAAAACAGTATATTTATGGTCAGGATGAACAAAATTTGTTGTTGTATTATTTTCTTTTGCGGTAATAAAATCAGAAAACGAGTTCTGTAAGTCAGTTCTTTTATAAACTCGATAGTTACTTATTGGTTCTCTAAAAGCAACTAACTTCCCTTCATTGTCCCAACGCCTTAACGTTTCTTTGCTTTTTCCAATTAATTCAGAAGCTTCTGACAAGGTGATAAATTCAGACAAAACCATATTGTTTAACATTATACATGGTTACTAATTTATTGGTTTTTAATCTATTATCAAAAAGCATTAATGAGTTAACTATTAATCTTTGAGTCCATTCCAAAAAGTCGATTCTGTCGGTTTGCTCCCTTCCAAATACTAATAATTCGACGAATATTTTGCTAAAAACAACTTTTCGGAGTTAACTCAAATTTAGATAATTTTAGAATATATAAGAAATATGTGTATTTACGAAAGTGTTTAACAAAAAAAAGACACATAATAAATCAACATTACGTGTCTTTCTAGGCTTTAAATTACAAAATATAGTTTAGAATCTATAAAGAGCTACTATTCCTATTGTTGTTTGTGATGCTTTTGTTGCATTTCCTAAATCATCAGTAAATATATCATCTCCTGCAAAGTCAGCTTTAATTTCTGGACGAATTACAATATGTCCGCCTTTCATTGTATAGTTACCAGATAGCGTTAATGCTGTTACAGAAGAACCGAAGCCTCTTGCGCTTTTGCTATCGTCAAAATATTCAGCTCTTAAGGTAGAAGAGAAGTTTTCGCTAAGACCAAAAGTAAAGTAACCTGCAGCTCCGTACCAGCTGTCGCCTTCCATTCCGTAAATTCCATTGAAGCCAATACTAAAAGCTTCAGATACTTGATAGCCAAGTACAAGATCAAATAATTGACGGAAATCAGGTGAACCTTCGTCTCCACCAATCCAGTTTAATGAACCAGAAAGTGACTCTGAGGGAGCAAAACCAAAACTTGCCCCAAACGTTTTTGCATCATTATCGTCTTTTAAGTTATCCCAATTGTTGTAAATAGCTCCCATCAAACTATAGGTTTCATTTAATTGATACCGAACACGGGCACCAACATGATAAAATGGACCATAGTTAAACAAATAACTTGTACTATAGTTGGCATTTGCTGTGGCATCAATAACTTCGTAACCGATGTGTGTGCCAAATTTACCGACTTCAAATGAAAATTTATCAGTCACTTTTTGAACTACATACGCATTTTGAATAGCATCGCTGGTTACACCATAGTCACTTGCATTTACCAAGCCCGCAGCTGGCCCAAAATTTACATCCAAAACTCCACTTGTTGTAGCGTCTTCATAAGCAAGTGATAACTGAAAAATAGAAAATCCGAATTGGTTGTTCAAATTATCATATAATCTCTGATCGTTAACATTTCCGGCAGGAGTGTTAAGATTGTACATGTAATAAGTATGGGCATGACCGGAAATACTAATATTCTCGGAAATGTTCTGTTGTGCCGATGTGTTCAGCGCTGTAAGTCCTAAGATGGAAAATGCTAATACGTATCTTGTATAAGTTTTCATAACGGTTGATTTTTTTGGGTTGGTATTGGTTGTTTGGTTAATTATCCTAATAAATAAAGGATAAAACAACTAAATGATTAAAAAAATTATAAAATAAATTCATTTGACTAAACATAGTAATAAAAAAGCGCTTTCTTTCTTTAGCTTAATAAATACGTTATTATCGGTTTTAAGCTACATTTTGGACAGATTTGAACTTTTAAAATTGATATACTAGGTAAAGTAACTTTTGATTTCGATACTCGAGTCTAGTTCTTATTTAAGGAATTTATCCATTATTAATGGCTATTTTGTTAAATTTCTTCAAACCCTTAGCAGTCTCAATTGTACTGGTTGTTAATAAATAGCTGTTAGAATTCGAAATTATATTTAATAGTTTAGGCTTTTTAATTAAACAGCAAAAGAAATTTAGTCATTCAGGGCTTTGCTCAGATTCTTCGTCTAGCGAAACAAGAACTAGATGCTTTACTAAAGGCAAAACGATATGCTAGACTGAGATCCTGAATCAAGTTCAGGATGACCTTGGTTTCTTCCTTCATTACTCTAAAATTCACTACGAGTGTGAGATAAACCTAAGGCAATGTAAAGCCAAATGACATTTTTCTAGTTTTATCTTGTAACATGCTAAAAGAATTGCATAATTCTTATCCCGAACTCAAGTTATTAATAACGGAAACTGAACCCTATATTGTAAAAAAAACGTGAATTGAAGTTTGGAATCCCTAAAAAAGTAATAAACAGTGATTAAGGAATAGTTTATCAGAGAGGTGATTTATAAGTGGAACTTATTTTGAATTTGAAAGCTGGAGAATTGAATCAACGGTATCCGATTTTTCAGCATAGTTAAAGATTCCCATTATTGTAAACGTTTTTTCAATGGTTGGAGACATATTCGTAAAATAAAGCGTCCCATCAACAGCTTGTAACTTTTCAATTATTTCTATTAGGATGGAGATTCCAACAGAATTGATAACTTTAGAATGACCTAGGTTCAAAATGATTTTCTTAACTCCCAAATCAATATGAGAAAAAGCCACTTTTGCAATAGAATCACCCCCATGAATATTGATGTAACCGCTAGTTTCAATCACAAGATGGTTGTGAATTAGTTTAGAATAAATAGTAAAGTCTGAATTCATGGGTTTACTCAATCATTTAAGCGTAGATAGATACGAATTTTTGTACCTTTTTGGTCAGATTCGATAGAAAAATCATCTGAAAGGCTTTTCATAATGCTAAGTCCCCAACCTCTGTAATTACCTCGTTCCATTCTATTTTTCAAATTAGGAACGGAGATTTCGGGAAGTGTAAAGCCCTGTCCAGAATCTTTAATAGTCATAAAAAGTTCATTTTTTTTAAACTCATAATCAATAAAAATTTGATTCATCTCTGATGAATTGTATTCGACAGAATTAATAATGGCTTCGGTGATTAAAATTTTAGCTTGTTCTAGTTTATCAACCGAAAAGCCAACAATTGTTTGTAATTGATCTAATAAACATTGGGCGATTAATTCAATATCCGCAAAACAGGGTAGAGTTAGTTTAACACTAAAACTTTTATTCAAGAGAAGAACTCCATTTATAACTTGTCTGATTATCGATTAAAGTATACATTTTTATTTGACAATATTTTCTAAAAAAAATCAAATCTTAACTTATCTAGGGACAAGCCAAATCAAATTAGAATGAGTTATTTTTTTGAATGGTTTGATTGTATAAGTCATTTAATGCACGTCGATTTATCTTCGAGATACTAATTCGTGGTATTTCAGTAACGTTCACAAACTCTTTAGGAATTTTAAATCGTTCCAATTTATCAAGTAAAATTGCTTTTAAAACTGCAGTTTGCGCACTTCCTACATAAAGTAGAATAAGCTTTTGTCCCCATTCCTCATCAGGAATTCCTAAAACAGCACAATCAGTAATGCCAGGAAACTCATTTATAATCAATTCAATTTCATTGGGATTAATATTTTCACCGCCTGAAACTATACGATCGGTTCGCCTCATTAAAATTTCTAAATTTCCAGAACTATTCATTTTGCCATAGTCACCGGTACAAAACCAAGACTGAGAAAAAGAAGATTGTTCATCCCCAAAAGGATATTCTGTGATTACTTGGGGACCTTTCACCCAAAGAACGCCAGTATTTTCTGCCCTATCAGACTCATCTTCAGGAATTAATTTAATTTGATTTGGTGAAATGCAGGTTCCAACTTCAGAAGTGTGAATCTTTTGACCCTGTTTGTATTCAATTCCTGTAAATTGAGCTGCAGTTTCGGTCATTCCAAAGCTATTTACGATTGTAAATCCAGCATCTACTGCATTTTGAAGTAATTGGACAGAACTTGGACCACCACCTAAAAGGATTTTTTTGAACTTAGAATGAGGTCGAGTTCCTAAATCAAGTAATCGTTTTAACTGAGTGGGAACAAGAGATACAAATTGGACTTTTCCCGATTCAATAAGTTTTCCTACTAATTCTAAACGCAATCTTGGTTTGTAATAAACGCTGAATTGGCTCAATATTGAACGAAATAGGATAGAAAGTCCCCCAATATGATGAAGCGGCAAGGTTAATAACCAAGTGTCATTTATAACAGGTTTTATCCAATGCTCAACAGTTTCACTTGCTACAAGTATCATTTTTTGAGAAATAGAGACAATTTTTGGTGTACCAGAACTTCCTGAAGTTTGAATAAAACAAGCTGTTCGTTTCTCATCCCTTGAAATCGTGTTTTCAGAATTAAAGTATTGATTATCAATAATATTTGAAATAGATACAGCTTTAGTTTTTTCGAGCAAGAGCTTCTTTAAATGCTCGGGTTGATTCTCTGAAACAGGAACTAAAGCATAGCCTTTTAACCAAGCAGCAAGTAATAATGGAAGGGAATGGTTATCAATAGTAGAAGAGAAATAAATCGCTGAGGTGTTCTTATCAGTTTGTTTTAAAGATGAGAAATGCTCAGTAATCGAAGAAAATGGAATATCAACCTCTGAATCAGACGTAAGCCAAGCAGATTGATTAAGATGCAAACCTTCGATGTTCAATCTAATTAATCCTGATTGAGATAAAAAAATCCATTTTCAATTTTTTCCGTGAAATAATCTAAATCGGAATCAAATAAATAGCCAGTACTAAGCCCGTGAGGTATTTCTGGATCTTGGGTAAATGCTGCGGCAATTTGAGCAGTAATTCTTCTACCAACAATAGTTTCAAGGGCAGAAGTAAAAACCAATTTCTTCCCTCGTTGAGATATTAAATCTGAAATAGCATGAATTTCCTGAATAGAGCCAATTAGCATGGGTTTAATTACAAATACATCAGCAGCATCTTGTTCTATTAAAAGTAGAATATTCTCGAGACTATCTGCAGATTCATCGGCTGCAATTGAAATGCTTGAATGATCTTTAACATATTTAAGAGCTTCAATATTCTTGAAATCAACTGGTTGTTCGCAGTATTCGATGGGCTCGTTTTTTAAATCGTTCAAAAAATACACTGCATTATCAGCAGAAAAAGCCTGATTTGCATCAATTCTCCAAATAAGTTGTGGATATTTCTTTCGTAAAATTCGAATTATATTTAGTTCTTGAGATGGTTTAATGCCCACTTTAACTTTTATATGTTGAACACCACTTTTGATAAATTTGGCAAGTTGAGCATCAGCCTTGATCGGATCAAGTATGGAAATTAATCCATTTATTTTAACATGACTCAATGAATTTTCATTCAAATAATGATGCAATGATTTTCCATCAGCAGAAGCTAATAATTGTAGTCTAATTGCATCTAAGCCAAAACGAATAGAAGCAAAAGGAATTTCATGTATCCAATCTTGATTGAACAGATTCTTTTTAATGTAAACATCATTCTTTGCAATCCATTGAAAGACATCTTGTTGTGACTCTTTTGAGAAGCCAGGAAGTGGCGCAATTTCTGAATAAAAACACTTTTCACGTAAATAAGAACGAACAATCCAACCGCTTCTCAAGCTGAATGTAGTATTTCCAGTAACTAAAGGATGTTTGAGTTGAAGAGAATAAGGTTGAAGACTAATATTCATGCTTATTGAATAGTTATGCCAATTGTAAAAAGAATGCCAAATAGAATTAAAAATTGAGCGGTTTTTGCTAACAAGTCATTTAATTCCACTTTATCATGATAAGTGAACAAGCGTTTACAAAGAAAGTAGGCAAATGGAAAACTTAACATAGGTAAAAAAATGTAGTAATTATATCCGTTCCAAAATTGTAAATGTGAAGGAATCGCAAATGCCATTAAACATAAAAGTAGATATTCACCTTTTAAAAAAGTATCACCAAAGAGTACACCTAATGTGCGTTTATTTACTTTTTTATCCGTTTCTGTATCTCTTAAATTATTAATAACAAGAATGTTTGTACTTAATGCACCAGGAATTAAAGATGCGAAAAAAACTTCCCAATAGAATAAGCCAGTATGAACATAAAACGTTCCACAAACGGCAATAATACCAAAAAAAATAAATACAAAAATATCCCCAAGTCCATTATAAGCAAGGGGATATGGACCACCTGTATAAAGTATTCCAAATGTAAGTGATGCAATTCCGATAGCAAAAATTAGCCAACCGCCAATGTAAACTAGATATAAACCGCAAAAGAAAGCAAGTAACATTGTACCAATAGTAGCATGAAACATAGTCTTTGGTTTAATAAGCCCGCTTGCACTTGCTCGTTTAAACCCAATCCGTTCTGCTGTGTCTGCACCTTTTTTAAAATCAAAATAATCGTTAGCGAAGTTTGTTCCAATTTGGATTAACACAGAACAGATTGTTGCCATTAAAAATACATCAACATGAAACGATTGATGTTTCCATGCTAATGCAGATCCAATTAAAACTGGAATGAGTGCAGCCGGTAATGTTTTTGGTCTTGTGGCTTCAAGCCAATTTGAAAAAGTGTACATTCAAAGAAAAAAGGGTTAAATAGGGTTTGCTGAAAATAGGCATATTTTTGTTAAAATCGCTTCCAGATTACGGCTCATTTTTGAAAGCGCTTTTTTGTAAGCTTTGCTAAACAAATTCTGTTTAAAATATGGTTTAAATTGATTTCTGCTTAATAATATTAAGGTATTGCCTTTTTTTTCATAAAAATATTTTGCAAAAAATACTAAATGCGTTATTATTAATCAACTTATTAACTAAACAGCATTTACCCCAATGAGCAAAGCTTATAGACGTTACGATACACTCGCTGCTGCGAGATATACATCAGAGGAATTAAGTGTGAACCATACGGAGCCTATTAATATTCTCAAAATTTTTGGTGAAAACACATTACACGTAGAAACATTAAAATCAAGACTTCCAAAAAACATTTGGAAAGAGTTCAAAAAAACCTTGAATGATAGTGAACCGCTTACCTTGCCTGTGGCAGATGCGGTTGCATTAGTAATGAAAGATTGGGCCTCCGAGAAAGGTGCAACGCACTTTACTCACTGGTTTCAGCCTTTAACAGGTACTACTGCAGAAAAGCACGACAGTTTTATCACTCCAAACCAAGGCGGGGGTGCTGTAGCTGAGTTTTCTGGAAAAGATTTAATTCAAGGTGAACCTGATGCTTCTTCATTCCCTTCTGGAGGATTACGTGCTACTTTCGAAGCTCGTGGTTATACAGCTTGGGATCCAACATCACCTGCATTTATTGTTGAAGCTCCTTATGGTTCCGTTCTTTGTATTCCAACAGCTTTTGCTTCTTGGAAAGGGGAAGCCTTAGATGCTAAAACTCCATTATTGCGTTCAGATCACGTAATTGGGCAAATTGCCAAAAAAACGATGGAATTGTTTGGTGAAAATGACGTTCAAAAAATTTTTTCTACTGTTGGGTATGAACAAGAATATTTCTTAATTGATCAAGAATTTTATTTCCGTCGTCCCGATTTAATTACTTCAGGTAGAACTTTATTTGGTGCAAAACCTCCAAAAGGACAAGAGTTAGAAGACCATTATTTTGGTTCAATTCCTGAGCGCGTTTTAGCTTGTATGATTGAAGCTGAGAAAGAGATGTACAAATTAGGCATTCCTATTAAAACTCGGCACAACGAAGTGGCTCCAGCTCAGTATGAAATTGCACCAATTTATGAAGCCGTAAACGTTGCAGCTGATCATCAGCAATTAACAATGTCTGTTCTTCAAAAAACAGCTCGTAAATTCGGCCTTGTTTGTTTATTACATGAGAAGCCTTTTGCGGGTGTGAACGGGTCAGGTAAGCACTCCAATTGGTCTCTTGCAACCGATACAGGAATGAATTTATTCGAACCTGGCGAGAATCCTCACAGTAATAAAATCTTCCTTTATTTTGCAACCGCTGTTATTAAAGCTGTATTCGACCATCAAGATGTGCTAAGAATTGCTTGTGCGAGTGCTGGTAATGATCACCGTTTAGGGGCTAATGAAGCTCCTCCTGCCATTATGTCTATTTTCTTGGGAGAGCAGTTAGACGACGTATTTAAACAAATTATTTCAGGAAAACCAAGCTCTTCTAAACAATCTGGTTTGTTAGGCTTAGGAACTCCACAAATTCCTCATATTTCTAAGCATGCTGGTGATAGAAATAGAACTTCTCCTTTTGCTTTTACTGGTAACAAATTTGAGTTCCGTGCGGTTGGTTCAAACTTTTCTGTTTCTTTCCCAACAACTATTCTGAACACCATAATGGCTGATTCTTTGAAACAAATGAATGAGTTATTAGAAGTTGAATTAGCAGCAGGAAAATCACTCGATGATTCTTTATTAGTTGTGATGAAATCTGTTCTAGCTAATCGTTATAAAATCGTATTTAATGGCGACGGTTATTCACAAAAATGGCAAGAAGAGGCTGAAAAACTCGGTTTAATTAATCGTAAAAACACACTTGAAGCTCTTCGCTATATGGTTACTGAAAAGAACTTAGACTTATTTGGTAATCTTGGCATTTTAAATCATGATGAGTTTGAAGCACGTTATGAAATTATGCTTGAGCAGTATTTCAAAACGATAAATATTGAAGCTGAAACTACTCAAACTTTAGCTAAAACTATGATTCAACCTGCAGCAATTCGTTACTTTAATGAATTAGCAGCAACCGTTGATCGTGGTTCTACTCTTGGTTTAGACACTATCGGATCTAAAGCTTTATTAATCGAAGTAAATGGTTTATTTAATGATTTAGTAATTAGATTAAATCAGCTCGTTGAAGTTAACGAAGATTTAGGTGGCGAAACAATCACTGAAAAATGTGACCACATGTACGAAAATGTAATTCCTGCAATGAATGCAGTACGTGAAGTTGCTGATAAATTAGAGCGAATCTTGCCCGATGATTTCTGGCCACTTCCAACTTACAGAGAAATGTTGTTTGTGAAATAATCACAATTAATCCTCCAATAGATGAAAGCCCGATGTTCGAAAGATATCGGGCTTTTTTTTAGATACGGAACCTTTTTTACCGAGGATCTCTGTTTTAGATAAGCAATTAAGAGTAAAACGAATGGGGTAATTTTTTGAGGTGTTCTGCAATCAAAGATATCTGGGCGTTATACTTTCGACTAACGGTAAAATTAATCTATTGTTTATCAGTAATTTTTAATTTCTATTCATTTTACTAGTTTTGGCAAAGCCTCTTTTCTCGCTCGCTTAAAACTTCCGACTCTTTTTACTCGGTAGGGGAATGGATTGCAGGTAAAGGATGTTTGTGAGTTAATTAGTTGAAAAAGGTACTAGTGTTTGATTAATTAACACGAGCTCATTAGGTGTAAATTAATTATAAATTAGTTATACGATTAATCGTTATCAAATACCCTTTAAAAATTGGACTATGCATTATGGACACGAAAAGCGGTTAAGAAATTCTTGGCAGAGAGTTAGGGGGGTATTAGCTATAAATACAATGGTTGATTATGTGCGCATTTTGGGTTTTGCTCCTCAGAAGCCAAAGTAAAAAGCTTATGTATAATGTTCAAAAAAAGTTAAAATATGGTTAAGTAGAAATTATCATGAAATTAAAAAAGAGTAAAATAAATATGCGGAAATACATTGGATTGACGAAACAGGATTGAGAAACAACGGTTAGCATGGTCGTTCATACGTAGCAAAAGGAGAAAACGTCAACAGGAAAAACTTGACCATATGATTTTTACAAAACCTGATTGCAAGTAATACTAATCAGTATAAAGTTCATTTAATAATTTATTTATGAAATAATTAAGTAAATAAAAATAATAAAAAATAGGCATAAAATTACAAATATTATTTTCCCAAAAATTTCATATTTTTTACAATTTAAAAGTGAATTATAGCCAAAAATAAAAAGAATGGGTAAAGGGAATAGGAAATATTTTTTCATATTAAACAATTTGCCATAAAAAAAAATAATTTTATCTGTGATTTAAAGCAAGTTTTAATAGAAAAAATAAAAAATAAAATGATTATTAAATACAAACGCAAATGGTTACATAAATTTATCTCAAATTCGGACTTGGATCTTTAGTAACGTTTATTTTTTTTAAAAAGGTTCAATTTTGCAAAAAATTAAAAAAAATAAGATAATCGCAACATATAGTTCTTATTTCACATACGTCATTTCGTTGTGCTGGGTCCCGATCCAGCATATCAGTCTTAGAACTTAACCTAATCAAAAGAACTAGCTTGTGGTCTAAAAAAATTATGGACTGAAGTAGTACTTCGTGGGTCTTCAAATCGTGTTGGGGCACGGTATGACCTTTATTTTGCAAAAACCAGTGAAGTTTGTTTAGAAACGAAGTCTGAAAGTGGAGTCCTAAGTGATTCTAAACATTTTGTCATTATTTTGTTACCAAATTATAAATCACTATTTCCTTTTGACAATATATTTTAAAATACATTCATACAGGATATCTCTATTAACAGGTTTGGTGAAAAATTCATCACAACCCGCTTTAAAAGCTTTTTCTTTAGAACTTTCAAATGTTGCAGCTGTAACTGCAAATATTGGCAAGTCTTTTTTTATTTTTTTTATTCGTTCTGTTGTTTCAAAACCATCAATTCCAGGCATATGCAAATCCATCAAAACACATGATATTTCAGGATGTTCGTTAACTTTTTCAATTGCATTTAAACCACTAATGGAATGAATAATAGTACAATTTATTTCTTCTGAAATCTGCATATTCAATAAATAAAAACTTGCCTCATCATCCTCAACAATTAACAAGGTGATATTTTTGTCATTTAACTTTTCTATGGTTGTTTTATTTTTTCCATATTTTTCAATTAATCTAAACAATTGCTCTTTGTCAATAGGTTTTGAGATGAACTCATCGCACCCAGCTTTCAATGCTTTATCTTTATCAGCATCTAAAACGGCAGCTGTTACAGCAAAAACAGGTAATTCGGATTTTATCTCTTTTATTATTTTGGTAGCCTCGAAGCCATCTACACCAGGCAGATGTAAATCCATCAAAACACATGTTATTTCTGGATGTTTCTTTACTTTTTCAATTGCTATATCTCCATTAATTGCATGAATTATAGTACAAGAAAATTCTCTGAGTAGTTGTTTTTTTAATAAGAAAAAACTGACCTCATCGTCTTCCACAATAAGTAGGTTAATTTTTTTATCATTTTTAATTTCAAAATCTGATTTAGTTTCAAATTCAACATGGATTGGGGCAATTTTCTCCAAGGGTATTGTTATACTAAATGCGGTTCCTATTCCTTTTTTTGAGTTTACTGAAATTGTTCCGTTTAGTAATTCTACAATCCCTTTTACAATAGAAAGCCCAAGACCCGCACCCTCATAAGTGCGATTAAGCCTAGCATCTTCCTGATTAAACCGATTAAATATTTTTGAGATATAATTTTCTGTAATACCAATTCCAGTGTCACGAATAAACAATTCAATATTATCATTAAGAAAGTTATACCCAAATTCAATTGCACCTATTTTAGTATATTTTAATGCATTATCTATTAAATTTGTGAAGATATGATAGATTAAATTTTCAGAATTATAGATTAGTGCCTGATTTTCTGACAATTCTTTATGAATGATAAATTCTATTTTTTTCTCAGTGGCTATTTTTTTATTTTGCTCAAATAACTCATCTATCAAGTTGTTAATATTAAAAAAATTCTTTTCAATTAACATTTGTCCTGATTCAATCTTTGAAAGAACCAAAATATTATTAATAAGATTTAATAAACGAATTGAATTATTTTGAATTAAAGTAATATAGTGAGACAATTCATTTTTTGTTATATTTTCATCCTTAAGAAATTCAGCATAACCTGTAATAATATTTATCGGAGTGCGTATTTCATGACTCATATTAGCTAGAAAAGCTGATTTAAGGCGGTCGCTTTCTTCGGCTTTTTCTTTGGCAATAAACAGTTCATCAATCATTTTTTTCTTTTCTGTGATGTTTTCTTTTATTGCAACAAAATGTGTTATATTCCCTATTGAATCCACAACTGGTGAAATAGTTGTCTGAACCCAGTATAAATTTCCATCTTTATTTTTATTACATAAGTCCCCTGACCAGTTATTACCGGTTAATAAGGTATCCCATAATTTCTTGTAGAAATCATTAGTATGAACTCCTGATTTTAGAAATCGTGGATTTCTGCTAATTGCTTCTTTGGAAGAATAACCCGATAATGCGGTAAAACCTGAATTTACATAGATAATATCACCTTTTTTGTCAGTTATATTTAATGAAACTGAACTTTGTTCTATTGCTCTTATATAAAGCTTTAATTTATCTTCAGTTTTTTTCCGTTCAGTTATATCATTTACAAGTACAAGTCTTGCTTTTTTATGGTTGAAATTTATACTGTGAGAGAGAATTTCTACAAAAAAAACATCCCCTTCCTTGTTTTTATGCCTCCACTCACCCGAGAATGAATATTCATCGGCACGCTGTCTGATGTCCTCATATAGTTTTTCAATATCTTCCAATGGCCTTATGTCTTTAAGGTTCATGGTTAAAAACTCTTCGCGATTATAGCCATATTTCGAAATGGCAGAGTGGTTTACCTCTAAAAAATTTAAGGTATCCAACTCGTAAACCCACATAGGGTGCGGGTTGCTGTCGAACAATAACTTGTATTTTTTTTCACTTATTTTGAGTTCATCAAGAACTTCGGACTTCTCGTGCTGTAACCTTTTTTTTTCTAAAACCTGTTCGATTGTTGGTGCTAAACCTCGAATGTGCCTTGCCGATTTTATTACATAATCGGATGCCCCCATTTTCATAGCCTGAATGGCCACCTCTTCTGAACCAGTCCCAGTAACAATTATCACTGGTATTTCGGGGTTCTTTTCATGAACTATTTGCAATACTTTTAAACCATCGAAGCCAAGTATATTAAAATCGCTTAGAACAATATCAAAATCTTTTTCTGCGAGATATTGTTCGAATTTTTCGCGACTATCTGCCTCTATTACCTCAAATGTATCGTGTTCTTTACAAAGAGCATCTTTTACTAGTTGACGGTCAAGGGAGTTATCATCAACATGAAGGATTTGGATTTTATTTTTCATAAACTTTAATCAACTAAATTACTTTATGCATCAGGTGCTCCAATATTTAATGAAAACCAGTAATCATCGATTCTTTTAATTACATCAATGAAACCAGTAAAAGCAACAGGTTTCATTAGGTAACTGTTAGCTCCTATATCGTAACTGAGTGTACGGTCACCTTCTTCTTTTGAAGAAGTAAGTACTATTACAGGAATACGTTTTAATATGTCTGTATTTTTTATCTGGCGCAATACTTCAAAGCCATCAATGCCGGGCATTTTAAGGTCTAGCAAAATAAGAGAAGGTAAAGGAAATGCATCACGATCAGAAAATTTGCCTCTTCCGAAAAGATAATCCAAGGCATCTTCGCCAGAACGAGCAACATGTACATTATTTTTCAATTTAGCTTCTTTAAAAGCATCCAATGTAAGTATTACATCCATAGGATTATCTTCCACTAGAAGTATTTCTGGTAGTCTATTCATCTGATTTCTGTTTAAGGTTTTGTTAATTCAAGAATAAAAGTGCTGCCCTTACCAACGCTTGATTCTACATAAATTGAACCACCAAGCAAAGCAACAGCTTTCTTAACATTAGCAAGACCGATACCAGTACCTGGATACTTATCTTCACCGTGTAAACGCTGGAAAACATTGAAAATTTTTTCGCAATGTTCTGCTGGTATGCCTATTCCATTATCGGCCACTTTAATAAGGACACCTTCTTGTATAGTATCAAAACTTATATTTATCAATAATGCTGTATCAGTGTTACGGTATTTGATAGCATTCCCGACCAAATTACTAAATATCTGGCGCAATAGGCTTTCATCAGCAGGAATTACAGGTGGATTATCGGCTATTTGGAATTTACCCCCAATTTCTTCAATCTGTGGTTTAAAATCGTCGATAATGGCATCAATAATTTTTTTCAATGAAACTGGACGTATTTCCACAGTTTTTCTACCAAGCCTCGAATAATTAAGTAAGTCATTTATAAGCTGCTCCATTCTAACACTCGATTCAACAATATAATCCATGTATTGCTTTCCCTCTTCATTCAGAGATTCTTTATGCCTATCGGCAAGAATCTGCGAAAAACCATAGATGGCGCGAAGTGGTGCACGAAGGTCGTGAGAAATAGAATAGCTGAAAGATTCCAGTTCCTTGTTGGCAGTTTCAAGTTGTTGGGTGCGATTTTTAATTTTGTCCTCTAATTCGCTGTAGAGGTTTACATTTTCAATAGCCCTTCCGGCTGAATCAGCAAGGGTTTGAAGGAGTTGTACCTCCATATCGGAAGGTAAATTCCTATATGACCAATAGTGACCTATGGCACCAACAGGTTCATACGTATTAACAGGCATCATTATAAGACTTTTAACGAAAGTGGGTTTATATAATTCTGCTGGGACACGGGGGTCGCTAAAAATATCTTCAACAATAGCAGGTTTATTATTGAGCATAGCCCATCCGCTGACACAATTGTTAATTGGAAATTTCTTTCCCTTCCAGAGAGGTTCGATGGCATCTTCATCAAAATAATAACAAAAGTCTCCTTCCCGAACAACAAAAGTGACACCATCGGCTCCAGACAATGCCCTGGCAGAATGTTTAACTATGGATACAATCGAATCAAAGTCGCGTGCTGAGGATAGCTTTTTAACTGAGTCAGCAAGGTTTTGTAAATTTGTGATTAAACTGTTTACTTCTTTTTCAGCTTCGATACGTTCGGTAATATCAATTCCAATACCGATTAAACAATCCATATTATCATAATTTATTTTAAATCCATTAAAAAAATAGGGTGTTCGTTTGCCATCCTTTGATACAAAATCTGCCTCGACTTTAGATTGACCTAAGGTAAAAACCTCACTTATCCTTTCTTTAAGCAAATCTTTTTCACTACCAGAAAAGAAATCAAGAGGTTCCATTTTAGCGATTTCATTCCCCGAGTACCCACTCACTGTTTCAAAGTTCTTATTCCATCGGAGAAATTTAAAGTCGTTGTTGTAAAAATAAAATATACCTGGAAGTCCATCTAATAAAGCATTAGAAAAATCACGTTCAGACTGAATAGTTTCTTCTGCTTGTTTCCTTTGGGTAAAATCGTGGGTAATACCCATAACTTCGTTCACATTTCCACTCTCATCAAGAATAGGAATGCAGGTTATGCGTAAATATTGAGTTCCAATATTCGTCAACATCAACTTAGTTTCAACTGTACAAATTTTTCCGCTCTTCAATGCTTTCTCAAGAGTAGGCAGATAGGCCCCAAACACTTCCGCAGGCCAAATTTCGTCATCGCGCTGTCCAATAAAATCAGAAACTGGACGGCCTGTGATGCGAAGTGTTGTGGCATTAATATGCTGGATTTTTAAATTCTTGTCATAGATGACAATGACATCAGGAATATTTTCAAATGCATTTCTGAAACGTTCTTCGCTTTCTTTCAATGCAGTTTCGGTTTGCTTCCGTTCGGTAATATCGCTAAAGGTTCCATGAAACCGAATAGGGGTACCTTTTTTATTAAATTCAAGTTTAGCTCTGGAATTACAAAACTTAATTTTTCCTGCCGGTGTCATAATCCGAAGGTCATAATTAAGTTCTTCCTTTGATTCTATTACCCTCTGAACTTCGGTATGATAAGGAATGTTATCTTCGGGATGAACATAATTAGCACTTGATGCTGGACTTGGGATGTAATTGTCAGGGTTAAGTTCTAAAATCCTGTAAAGCTCATCTGACCACCATACTTTATTCGTAACCATATCCCAATCCCAACTGCCAATTTTAGCGCTTTGCTGAGCTTCGTTAAGTTTAAACAATAAGTCTGATTTAATTTTCTCATTGGCTTCAAGATTCTCTCGGGTACTTAGTAAAGCTTCTTCAAAAAATTTTCTATCTGTTATATCCTCTCCTATACTGGCCGTTCCGGTCACATTGCCAGAAGTATCTTTCAATATCGTGTTATTCCAAAATATAAGGTGTTGTTTGCCAGACTTTGTAAGAATGGGGTTTTCAAAATGATTGGCAATTTTTCCAGTTTTTAATCCTTTTAAAAATACTTCTTTTGTTTCGGGGTTAGAATCCGGAACCATAAGTCCGAACCAGTCTGAACCAATCAATTCTTCAAGTTTATATCCAGTAAGTGTTAACAAATACGAATTACAATAAATAACCTTGCCGTTTATATCCAGAAAAACAACTAGGAGGTTTACATTTTCCAACAATTCATAGAAAGGATGATCTGAATTAAACAAAGATATATTATCAGGAATCCGGACATTAAATTTATCGTCCTCATCAGTGCTTACCTTGTTTAATTTAAATGCTTTGAGCAATAAATTAAGTACTGTTTTTAATTTATTTATCACTTGAATTTAGGTCTTAAAATATTCTCTAGCACAAATTTAATTAATTAAACGAAGGATTACAATAATATTTCATTCTTGCAAACGGTTAATTCTAATACATATAGCTAATGTCTGATGAATGTGGGTTGGCAAAAAGGCAATTAGGTGGTTGTACACATTACTCGCAGGGATGGGCTGTTACACTTTTGCTTTTATACAATGCCATTTTTTCATTTCTTTTTTTAGCAACTGTTTTAGAATTATTGTGTAATTGCCATTTATCAGCGGTTTAAGAGTAAGACCAGTCTGTGTAAATACTGACCTTTCAAATTACCAAAAATCCTAATTTAATAAAAGTATATTAGGCGTAACTAAATGTATTTAAGTAATTAATTCTAATTTTGTTATGTCAATTATTTCTACAAAAGCCAGTACTAATCTTGTCTAAGCAATCTTCATCAGCTTACCATGTCTTGCCTCAAAGATTTTGTGGACTGCATGAATATTGTTCGGTTCTTAGTTGGCTATGTGGTTTATCTTGTTCTGACTGAGCATGATTTTAAACTTGCTCATGATTGGATAAAAGGTCGTCCTGCGTTTGCGTCTTCGGTTTTCCTTAAATTGTATTTGTATGGGTTTTTTAATGGGATTCGTTCGTCTTGCGGTTTAGAAAAAGAATGTCATCGAAACGTTGAGGTGCATTGGCTTTTGGGGAATTTGAAGCCGAATTAGCACAGTATTGCTGATTTCCGCAAAGTGAATCCAGTTGCTTTGAAGAAGGTGTTCACTTCTTGCGTACTGTTTTTG